>ENA-ORNZ01000077-ORNZ01000077.1-human-gut-metagenome-genome-assembly--contig:-NODE-77-length-145713-cov-6.222096_pt1 | contig 145713 bp, 113 predicted proteins | sample MGYA00242124_ERZ509040 | MGnify/ENA primary metagenome ERZ509040 (study PRJEB26280, sample SAMEA2338733) | human gut metagenome | biome: human gut; feature: human-associated habitat; material: faeces... | reverse complement strand
TTTTGATACAGCCTCAGAAGAGGATGTATATAGGAATCAGATATCTGAACAGCCAGATGTATTAGAAAAGCTGGAAGGAAAACGTATTCTTCTTGCAGAGGATAATGATCTGAATGCAGAGATTGCGATAGAACTGCTTGCGGAAGAAAAGATCGTTGTAGATCGTGCGAAGGATGGAGCAGAGTGTCTGGATAAGCTGGAGAAAGCAGTTCCCGGATATTATGATATGATTCTTATGGACATTCAGATGCCGGTGATGGATGGATATGATGCTGCAGCCAGGATACGCAGAATGAAAGATGAGAAAAAAGCCTCCATCCCCATTATTGCAATGACAGCAAACGCCTTCGCAGAGGACAGGCAGAAGGCAATATCGATGGGAATGAATGATCATGTGGCAAAACCAATTGATATGAATGTACTTTTACCGGTGATAGCAAAGTATATAAGGTGAAAGATCGGTGTTACTGTTCACTGGTAACGTTCCGCGAGGTGTTTTTTGTGAACAAGGTTCACAGAAAACCCGAGAATCTCAGCGCGAAATCATGCGAATGCATGATTTCTGTGCATCGCGAAGTGAGTTACTGGTCACGGAGTGACCAGTAACTCAGAGTAAACGGCGACTTGACTTATTAGTTGCAACCACATATAATTGCTTCGGAACGTAACTTAAAACTTACATTTCGAATAAACAAATAAATTCTTATGAAGGGAAGAATAAATGAAATTATGAAACCTGTGGAGGCATATGATAATGTCAAAAGATGAATATTTAATCACAGATGCGCCGCTTAAAGCGCTGACGGTTTTTGCAGTGCCGATGATTCTCGGCAGCTTTTTTCAGCAGATATACAATATGGCTGACTCTATTATCGTCGGTCAGTTTGTGGGTTCCTCTGCACTTGCAGCTGTCGGTGCATGTGCAGCGCTGACCAATGTTTTCATTTGTGTGGCACTGGGTGCCGGTGTGGGTGCCGGTGTGCTCGTGAGCCGTTATTTCGGTGCCAGGGAGTATGGAAAAATGAAAACCATTGTGTCAACGTCCTTGCTTAGCTTTTTAATTCTAAGCATAGTCCTTGGTATTTTTGGCTTTTGCTCCTCCCGTTGGATGATGAGCACGTTACAAACCCCTGCCGATATACTGGACGATGCAGTGCTGTATTTGCGGGTCTATTTCGTGGGTTTTCCTTTTTTGTTTATGTACAACATTCTTTCAACGATGTTTACTTCCATAGGCGAATCAAAAATTCCACTGGGACTCCTGATATTTTCGTCAGTCTTAAATATTTTTATGGATCTTTGGATGGTGGCTGGTCTTGATCTCGGCGTGTTCGGTGCGGCGCTTGCAACCTTGATTGCACAAGGCATTTCCGCCGTGTTTTCGCTTTTGATTTTCTTTCACCGGATGCGGCGATATAAAAGTCCCTTTGACTGGTTTGACAGGCAGGAGTTATATTCCATGCTTCAAATTGCTGTACCTTCGGTTCTTCAGCAGTCTACAGTGTCTATCGGCATGATGATCGTACAGGCTGTTGTAAATCCCTTCGGCACACAGGCGCTTGCGGGATATGCGGCGACGATGCGGGTTGAGAATGTTTTTTCCCTGATTTTTGTATCCATCGGCAATGCAGTTTCGCCATATGTTTCACAGAATCTCGGCGCAAACAAACCCCAGCGTATCAAAAAAGGCTACCAGGCTGCATTGGTGCTGGATGTGTGCTTTGCAGCCATTGCTTTCATCGTTATTGAAACGCTGCATACGCAAATTTCCTCGTTGTTTCTTGGTAAAGACGGAACCGCTCTGGCCTATCAGGTATCCGGGGATTATATGAGATGGCTTGGTTATTTCTTCATTTTTATGGGAATCAAAATGGCAACCGATGGAGTCCTTCGTGGTCTCGGAATCATGCGTCCGTTTCTTATTGCAAACATGGTAAACCTGGCGATTCGCCTGTCTGTTGCCTTGATTTTTGCACCGCGTTTTGGCATTGAATTCGTCTGGCTTGCTGTACCAGCAGGTTGGTTTGCGAACTTTTTAATATCCTATGTGGCGCTCAGAAGATCATCAAGTCTATAGTATCTGGCTGTATTTTGCAGAAAGCTTTTTTTAAACATGCTATAAGAAAATGTTTTTCATTTGACGTGTTGCTTCAGAAATAGCTGAAAGAGAACGCGGGAAATGAAGGAGGTATCATGAAAGTTACTTACATTAACCACAGTGGGTTTTTAATTGAGACCAGAGACTGCTACTATATTTTTGATTATTATAAGGGTGAACTATCGAACCTTGACAAGGAAAAAGAAGTAATCGTTTTTTGCAGTCATTTCCACCAGGATCATTTTAACCCACAAATCTTTGGGATTCTTGAAGATATGGGGATGACTTATCAGGCAGTCCTGGCGAATGATATACGAAAAAGGAATCATTTATCGGATCTGAAGATCACATATGTTTATCATGATCAGACTTATAATCTGGATAATGATACCAAAGTGGATACATTGCTGTCTAACGATAGTGGTGTCGCATTTATTGTCAAGACAAAGGAAGGCACCATTTATCATGCTGGTGACTTAAACGACTGGTACTGGGATGGTGAGCCGAAAGCTGACAACCAGAGACTTACTTCTGCATATCGTGCAGAGATCAGGAAAATTAAGGGTATGCATTTTGATGCTGCATTTGTTCCCTTAGATCCGAGGCAGGGAGATCATTATGCCGACGGGATCCTGTATTTCCTTAAAAATGTAGATTGCAATGTCATTTTTCCAATGCATTACTGGAATGATGCCAATGTAATTAAGCGGTTTATTACTGAATATCCGCAATATAAGTCACGCATTAAAAACACAGAATGTACAAAAGGAGAAGAACTATGAAATTTAAGATGATTCACGAAAACTACAATGTGTCAGACCTGGACCAATCTATTAAATTTTACAATGAGGCCCTTGATCTGCACGAGGTGAGAAGAAAGACTACCGATGATTTTATCATCGTGTATCTGAGCAACGATGTAAGTGATTTTGAGCTGGAACTTACCTGGCTTAAGGATCATCCACAGCCATATAATCTGGGTGAATGCGAATTCCATCTGGCATTTCAGGCGGAGGATTACGCGGCTGCGCACAAGAAGCACAAAGAGATGGGCTGCATTTGCTTCGAAAACGAAGCAATGGGAATTTATTTCATCGTAGATCCAGATGGCTACTGGCTTGAGATTGTGCCGTAAAGCTGGTTGGGAAATCGAATAAAGCTGACGGATATTATTTTACAGGAGGGCACTTATGTACCTGGATAATTTAGATGAACTGGATCAGAAGATTATCCAGTTACTTATAGAAAATGCACGTATCTCCTACTCAGATATCGGTGAAGAAACCGGCATTTCCAGAGTGGCAGTAAAAGCCCGGATTCAGGCTATGGAGAAAAAGGGGATAATTGAAGAATATACAACAATAATAAATCCGCAAAAAATCAGTGGGGCTGTATCCTGTTATTTTGAAATTGAAATAAAACCAGGGCATTTGGCACAGGTGACGGATATTTTATACAAAGACGATACAGTCACACAGATTTACCGTGTCACAGGAAGAGACAAATTGCATGTACATGCTGTTGCTTCATCAAGTGATGAAATGGAGCACTTCCTGCACAACGTCATTGATACACTGCCCGGCATTATCAGCTGTAGCTGCAATACGATCTTATCACGGATTAAAGATATTAAAGGGTTACGGCTGTAGAGGTCAAATTGAGGTGACGCATTATGGTTTCTTTTGAAGAGAAGGAGAATAAATTTTATTGTTATTATTTGCAATTACAGTGTAGGTAAAGTAAAAGGCAATGAACCAGAAATGGTTCATTGCCTTTTGTGCGGTATGGATTACTTTAATTTTTGTTATTCGTTGCTCATATTTTCTTTCTGCCGTATAATAGAACCAATCAGATTAAAATTCAAATGATGAACATACAAAAGATTTCCTATGAACACAAGTTTATAACCAAATGAACGGAAATAGGAACCTTTATTATTACATAATATTCAACAAATGAACTCTACACGACAAAAATAGAAAAATATAAAACATACACAAACTTAATACACGAAATTTGTTCATTAATTTAACACAAAATGATTGACTACTAGGGGGATTTGCGTTAATATAATTAATGCAAGGAGACGAGAAATGAACACTACAGAATGTTAATGATTCGAACACATCGGTCTTAAGTTTAATAAAAAAACACAAAAGGTAGGGACAGCAATGAGACGTGGAATGAATAGCATGGAGATGCAGAAGAACAATCGGATCCTTGTTTTTAAAACTCTTCAGGAGAAAGGCATGATGACCAGAGCAGAGTTAGCCGTAGAGTTAAACCTGCAGAAAGCAACGATCACCAATATCATCAATGAGTTTTTTGAAATGGGGATTGTTGAAGTAAATGGTGAGACTGCCGCTGGACGAAGAGGCGAGAAGCTTAATTTGAAACTGGATGACATTTATACAATGTCCATAGGAATTACTCGTAAGGATTACCAGTTGGCGATTTTTGATCTTAGCGGCAATATGATTAAACACAGCTGCTGCAATTTTCAAAAAGAGAATGGCTTCCGGGAAATTGTTGAAAACCTGAAAGCCGATGCGGTGAAAATGGCAAATGAATATGGAAATAACCGTATCCTTGGAATCTGTCTGGCAGTGCCTGGACTGTTTATCAACAGACCGGAGAAGAATGAAGAAATCTTCATGGTTTCCGAATTCGAAGAGCTAAGCCAGATCAATGTGAAAGCTGAACTTGAAAAAGCACTTGGCAGAAAGGTTATGATCAAGCATGACGCCAAACTTTCCGCTTACGCAGAGTGGAGATGTGCAGAGGAAATCAAAGGTCAGGAGCGGGGAAGTCTGGTAGTGGTACGATCCAGAGGATTTGGTATTGGTACCGGATGTGTTGTAAATGGAAATATTATGAATGGTCATTTGGGGCTTGCCGGTGAAGGTGGTTACATGGGAATCAATTATAACCAGGCAAGGGGAAATAAAGGAACCTTTGAATATTGTGCAGGTTCAGAAAGCGCGGCACGATATGTGAAAGAAAGGTTATTCGAATTTCCAGACACTATTTTAAATGAGAAAAGTACATATCTGGAAGTATTTGATGCATACCGGAAAGGGGATGCACTGGCCACATGGGCAGTACATAAAGTAGCCTGGATGCTGGGATATGGAATTGCCAATATTATCTATCTGATCAATCCAGATTGTATCATTATTGGACCTGATTATCCGGATACAAAAGATTTTGTAAACAAAATCCGGGAGGCTATTCGAAATTTTGTACCTGCATTTGTGGAAGAAAATGCTTCTATAAGATATTCAAAAATCAGTCAGGATTCTTTCCTGTTGGGTGGATTTTACTATACATTTGATAATCTCTGCAGAAGAGATAATATATTTGATCTGATCCGAAGCGCTAAGGGTGCGCGGTGGAAACCAGCCTGAAATCAGGCAATGAAACATGTACTGATCATCTGATTATAACAAAATATGGGAACCTGCTAATGGAATCCGGAGTCCATGAACATCTTTTCGAAAAGTTATAATCAGAAGATAAAATAAATGAGCAGAAACGTAAAAAAAGGAGAAGAATCGAAATGAAAAAAAGAAATCTCGCATTAGCAATGGTACTGGCAATGGCAATGACAACAATGGGAAGCGCAACTGTATTTGCAGACGATGCATCTGATGATGCAGCTGGAAACGACTACACAATCGCATATGTACCGACCACAATGAACAACCCATTCTGGACCGCAATGCTTGGCGGTATCAAAGAAGAGATGGAAGCAAAAGGAATGGACGTTGATTCCCAGCTTGTAACAGTTGATGCAAACAGCGATCAGGCAACCATGAACAACTACGTAAACGACTTAATCGCTCAGGAAGTTGATGCGATCATCCTTGCTCCTATGGATTGTACAGCAGTAACAGAGGCTCTTCAGGCTTGCGAAGATGCTGGAATCCCGGTTATCAACGTAGACACAGCAGTTGATGCATCCGACAAAGTTGTTAGTATTATCGCTTCCGATAACTACAAAGCAGGTGTTGAGTGTGCAAACGATATGATGAGCAAACTGGACGAGGGTTCCAAGATCGCAGTTATGGATCAGCCATCCGGAACAGCTTGTGTACAGCGTGAGCAGGGCTTCCTTGATACAGTTGGTGATTACTTCGAAATCGTATCTACAACAGATACAGAAGGTGACACAGCTAAGACAATGACAGCAGCAGAGGATGTTTTAACAGCTGATGATGACCTTGCAGCATTCTTCTGCATCAATGATATGGGCGCTCTTGGATGTGTACAGGCCGCTCAGGCAGCAGGCAAAGATGACATCCTGATTTATGGTGTTGATGGTAACCCGGACTTCATGGGATATGTTGCTGACGGTTCTGCTACAGCATCTGCAGCTCAGCAGCCATCTGTAATCGGACAGAAAGCTCTTGACGCAGCAATTGATACTCTGGATGGCAAAGAAGTAGAGCATGACCAGACTATAGACGTAGTTCTGATCAACAAAGACAATATTGCTGATTTCGATGTAACAGATTGGCAGTAATCCATAATCCGTTATTGTCTCGAAATATCGGAAGACAGGAATGAAAACTGGCTGCCAGAGAGTGAAATCTCTGGCAGTTTTTCAGAGGAGCACAAATATGCAAAAAGAACTTTTACGTATGGAAAACATAGTAAAAACTTTCCCCGGTGTTAAAGCGTTGAACAATGCAGCAATCACAGTTCACGCCGGAGAGGTTATGGGATTTATGGGTGAGAACGGAGCCGGTAAATCCACACTGATGAATGTTCTGGGCGGTGTTTTTCCGGCTGATTCAGGAGACATTTATATTGAAGGAAAAAAAGTAGCAATCCATTCAATTCATAAATCTCAGGCTCTGGGAGTTGCATTTATCCATCAGGAACTTGCGCTGGAGCCATATCTTACAATTGCAGAGAACATCTTTCTTGGAAGAGAGATGAAGAACTCTTTTGGTATGGTAAGTAAAGATAAAATGGCAGAAGCCGCAAGACCATTTCTTGAGAGAGTTGGTCTTGATGTAGACCCAAATGAATTTGTAGGAAGACTTTCTATTGGACAGCAGCAGATGGTGGAAATTGCAAAATCATTTTCACTGAATGCGAAGATTTTAATTTTGGATGAACCGACATCTTCTCTTTCTGAAAAAGAGGTAGATGTGTTGTTTGATACAGTACGAGACCTTAAGAAACAGGGAATGGGCATTATCTTCATCACACATAAGATGGCAGAGGTATTCCAGCTTTGTGATGCAGTTACCATTATGCGAGATGGAGAATTTATGGGAGAACGTCAGTCAGCTGAATGTTCAGAGAGTGAGCTGATTTCCCTGATGGTAGGTCGGGACCTGGGTAACTACTATGTTCGTACTTATAATAAACCAGGCGACATCATGATGGAAGTTAAGAACATTAATGCAGGAAAAAGAGCAATTGACTGCAGCTTCCAGGTAAGAAGCGGAGAGATACTTGGTTTCTACGGACTGGTAGGGGCCGGAAGATCTGAGCTTATGAAAGCAATCATGGGACTTGATCCTATGGATTCCGGAGAGATTTATCTGAACGGAGAAAAAACAAAGAAACATGATCCGGCGTACATGCAGAAACATGGTATTGCCCTTGTTCCAGAGAGTAGAAAGACAGAAGGTCTTTTGTTAAACAATACCATCAAGTTCAATACTACACTTGCTGTACTGGATCGTTTCATTAAGAATTTGGTAGTAAATACCCGAAAAGAAGATGAGATCACAGAGGACGGAATCGAGAAACTTCACATTAAGACTCCTTCATCTCTTGTAAACTGTTCTACTCTTTCAGGTGGAAATCAGCAGAAAGTACTGCTGGCGAAATGGCTGGCTACTGATCCGAAGATTCTGATCCTGGATGAGCCGACTCGAGGAATTGATGTCGGTGCAAAAGCAGAGATTTATACCATCATCAACAACCTGGCGAAACAGGGACTGGCAATCATTCTGATTTCTTCAGAGATGCCTGAAGTAATGAACATGAGTGACCGAATGATGATCATGAGAGAAGGTCACATCATGGGTGAGTTAAGTCACGATGAGTATGATCAGGAACGGATTTTGAAGTACGCTATGGGGGTATCCAACAATGAATAATAAAAAATCACAGAGCTACGTAGGCCGGGCTGTAAAAAACTATTTTTCCCAGAACTGGGGAATCTTATTAGGCTTAGCAATTCTTTGCGTAATCTTTTCCATCTTTGGAAATAACTTTTTGACACAGAAAAACATTCTTAACCTGTTAAGAACATGTGCAACAAACTGCTTCCTTGCAATCGGTGTTCAGATGGCAATCATCCTTGCTGGTATCGACCTGACCGGTGGTGCACTTGCAGCGTTGAGTGGTGTTATGACCGTTGCAGCTTTCCAGTGGTGGGGATTCCCGGTACAGCTTGCTGTTCTTATGGGTATTCTGATTGGTGTTGTAATCGGTTTACTGAATGGTGTAATTGTTGCTTACACAGGAATCCATCCATTCGTTGTAACACTGGCAATGCAGTCCTTCTGTCGTGGTACTGCTTATCTGGTAGCAAACGGATCTCCTGTAACAGCTTATGGTAACGATGGTTTCGCAAAAATCGGACAGGGTTCTCTTGGACCAGTTCCGCTTCCAGTTGTATATATGATCATTTTCCTGATCCTGGACTATTTCTTCCTTAATAAAACCCAGACAGGACGTCATATCTATGCAGTTGGTGGAAACGAAGTATCCGCTCGTTTCTCCGGTATTAATGTAAAGAAGATTAAAATTCTTGTATGGACAATCAGTGGTGCGCTTGCTGGCTTCTGCGGTGTAGTTCTTGCTTCCCGTCTTGCTTCTGGACAGCCATCCACAGGCGAAGGTTATGAGACAGATGCGATTGCAGCAGCAGTACTTGGTGGAACCTCTTTCTTCGGTGGTACCGGTTCTGTAGGTGGACTTCTGATCGGTGTTCTGATCATCGGACTTATTTCAAATGGATTAAACTTAATGCATGTCAACTCTTATTGGCAGTTTGTATTAAAGGGAATTATCATCATCGCAGCAGTTTATGTTGATATGGTGAAACAGAAAAAACAGAACGCAGCAAAATAATCATATAAATTCAAAAAGGAGACTAAACAAATGGACAGCAAGAAGAAAAAAGAGTTGGAGTTATGGGCTGCAAAAATTCGTAAAACAGCTTTGCAGACAATCCAGACTGCAGGTTCCGGACATATTGGAGGATCTTTCTCCATCTGTGATATTATGTCAGTACTGTATTTCGACAAAATGAATGTAGATCCGGCAAACCCGGACCAGCCAGACCGTGACAGACTTGTTCTTTCCAAAGGACACTGCTCACCGGCAATGTATGCAACATTAGCTCTCAAGGGATTTTTCCCGGTAGAACATCTTTCTACATTCCGTAAACTGGACAGTGATCTTTCCGGACATGTAGAGATTCATGTGCCAGGTGTTGATATGTCTGCGGGTTCTCTTGGACAGGGACTTTCCACGGCTCTTGGAATGGCTATGTATGCAAAGGCAAATAAGACTGGAAACCGTGTATTCTGTATCATGGGAGATGGTGAAATTCAGGAAGGCCAGGTTTGGGAAGCTGCTATGTGTGCAGGCTTCTATAAAGCTGATAATCTGATCGCATTTGTAGATAATAACAATCTTCAGCTGGATGGCTCTCTGGAAGAAGTTATGTCTCCATACCCGATCGGTGACAAATTCAAAGCATTTGGCTGGAATGTGATCGAAATCGACGGACATGATGTAGAGCAGATCGCAGACGCTGTAGAGCTTGCTTCTGTAGTAACCGGAAAACCTACTGCAATCGTAGCACATACTATTAAAGGCAAAGGCGTTTCCTTATTTGAAAATAATGTTGACTTCCACGGCGGACAGCCAAAACCGGAACAGTGGCCGGCATGTTTTGCTGAATTGGATGCTAGACTTGCGGAACTGGAGGACTGATAAAATGGGAGAGAATATTTCAACAAGAGTAGCATATGGACGTGCATTAGCTGAATTTGGTGCAGATGAGAACATCTATGTATTTGACGCAGACTTAAAGAAATGCACCATGACACTTTATTTTTCAGAGAAATATCCGGAACGTTTTTACAACATCGGTATTGCTGAGGCAAACATGGTAGATGTTGCAGCTGGTTTTGCAACATGTGGAGCAACTGCTCTGGTACATACATTCGCTATTTTTGCAGCAGGCCGTGTTTATGACCAGGTAAGAAACAATGTCTGCTATCCAGGATTAAATGTAAAGGTAGTAGGAAGCCACGCTGGCCTTACAGTTGGTGAGGATGGTGCAACCCATCAGGCTCTTGAGGACATCAGCCTTATGCGTACAATTCCGGGAATGACTGTAATTGTTCCATGTGACGCAAATGAGACTCGTCTTGCAACAAAGGCTATGCTTGATTTCCAGGGACCATGCTATTTCCGTACAGGGCGTCCGGCAGTTGAGTGTGTAACTGATACAATTGAGAATTACTCATTCGAGATTGGCAAAGGCGTACAGCTGAAAGATGGTAAAGACGTTACAATCATTGCATGTGGCCTTATGGTTCAGGAAGCTCTGAAAGCACAGAAACTTCTGGAGGCTGAGGGAATCAGTGCAAGAGTTATTGATATGCATACAATTAAACCGATTGACCGTGATATCATTCTCAAAGCAGCAGAAGAGACCGGTGCAATTGTTACAGCAGAAGAGCACAATGTGATCGGCGGACTTGGAGCAGCTGTTGCAGAAGTTCTGGTTCAGAACAAGAGTATTCCGACTGAGTTTGTTGGAGTTCAGGATACATTTGGACATTCCGCTTCTCCGGCAGAACTGCTGAAACATTACGGATTAACCCCTGAGAATATTGCTGAGAAAGCAAAGAAAGCAATTTCCAGAAAATAATTACAGGAAAGAAACGGTTAAGCAAATGGCAGAAAGTTATGTAATTGGAGTTGACTTCGGAAGTGATTCTGTTCGTGCGCTTATTGTAAATACAGAGACTGGGGAAAATGTTGGACAGGGTGTTGCCTGTTATCCACGTTGGAAAGCTGGACTCTATCAGCATCCGGAGCACAGCATTTTCCGCCAGCATCCATTAGATTATCTGGAATCTTTGGAAAAATGCATTACGACAGCACTGGCAGAGCTTACCGAAGAGCAGAAAGATCATGTGATTGGAATTGGAGTGGACACTACTGGTTCCACTCCGGTTCCGGTAGATACAAATGGAACTCCGCTGGCGCTGCTTGATGAGTTTGCAGAGAATGAAAACGCCATGTTTTTCCTCTGGAAGGATCACGCTGCAGCTGCTGAGGCGGACGAGATAAACAAGTTATTCAGAAACAACAGTGAGAATGACTATACCAAATACCAGGGAGATTACAGTGCGGAATGGTACTGGGCAAAAATCCTTTATGCAGTGAGACATGATGAAGCAATCCGCCCGGCAGCTTATACCTGGGAGGAGCATTGTGACTGGATGACTGGTATTCTTTGCGGGGAAACAAGACCGGAGAAAATTTACCACAGTGCGTGTGCAGCTGGTCATAAGGCTTTGTGGCACAGCGAGTGGAACGGTCTGCCGGCAGCTTCTGTTCTGGAACAGCTAGATCCGTATCTGGTACAGGTTCGCGAGCGGTATGGAAATGCACCGCAGCCGTCTACTGTGAAGGTTGGAACTCTTTGTCCGGAATGGGCTAAGAAACTGGGATTAAAAGAGAGTACTGTGATTTCAGGAAGCTCTTTTGATGCTCATGCAGGCGCTGTGGGTGCTGGTATTCAGAAGAAGACTTTTGTATGTACGATGGGAACTTCTTGTGTGGATATGTTCGTGGAGAAGCCGGAGAACCTGAAGGGAAAAGATATTCAGGCGTACTGTGGACAGGCTGAGAATTCCATTTTGCCTGGATACGTAGGCGTGGAGACCGGACAGGCGGCTTTTGGAGATATATTTGCATGGTTTAAGAGGCTGTTGGAGTGGCCGCTGGCAGAACTTGCAGCTGATGAGAATTCTGGTATTTCAGATGAACTATACAAAAAAGTCGAAGATCGGATTTTGATTATGCTGCAGAAGAAGGCGGAAGAACTTCCGGAAGAGCCATTCCCAATTGCACTGGACTGGTTTAATGGGCGCCGTTATCCAAATACAGACGATTTCCAGAGATCTGCCATTTCCGGATTATCGCTGGGAATGGATGCGCCGTATCTCTACCGCAGTCTTGTGTTTGGAGCCGTATGTGGTCTGTACCGTCTGATTGAAGGTTTCGAGAAACAGGAAATTGATATTGAAAAGGTGATCGCGGTAGGTGGAATTTCCAAGAAATCACCTTATGTTATGCAGATGTTGTCTGACTTAAGCGGACGTGAGATACACATTCTGGACAGTGACCAGACATGTGCACAGGGAGCCGCTATGTATGCCGCTGTGGGAGCTGGAATTTACGAGACATTGGAAGTGGCAGCAGAGCATATGGCAGCGAAATGTATTAAGATTTACAAACCGGATTCTGAGAAGAAAGACTGGTATAAGAAACATTACCAGGAGTATCTGAAACTGGCAGAAGCGGTTAATAAATTAAGCTGAAGATAGAAATTGCTATAAAATTTGAAAAAACCTCAGAAAATGCAGGCTGGTATTCAGGAAAGGTGAGTACCGCCTGTATTTTTGGCTTCTTTAATAGTGCTGTCGCCGGTTGGCAAGAATAGTGTGAAAGAATAATTGTAATATTGTTTTAATGTTTACGGCAACAAGATATCAGAAAAGATGGTGTAATTAAACTTTGCGAAATGAAGTTTATAGACGAACCCTTTCTCAAACACATTCTAAAAAGAGAATGGAGATCAAAGTGTGGCGCACATCTTGCGGAAATCCTTTTCAAACAGGCTCTAAGGTAGTCAAAAGCAAAAAAATGTTATATACTTATGCTATGAGAATATGGAAACGGATAAGGACACAGGAGGTAACCATGGGCAGATATCTGAATCCGGGAATGGAGAGCTTTGAAAAAAGCGTAAATTCTGAAATCTACGTAGATAAAACTGGTTTGGTCGGATACACGAATCGGGTAATGAATACAGTGCAGGGATATGTCTGCGTCAGCCGCCCGCGGAGGTTTGGAAAATCCATGGCTGCGAATATGCTTACGGCATATTACAGCAGAGGCTGTGATTCCAGAGAAATATTTTCCAAATTTGAAATATCCGAGAGTCCTGATTTTGAAAAGTACAGAAATAAGTATAATACCATTTTTTTGAATATGCAGGAGTTTCTGAGTAGAAGCGATAGTGTTGAAGCATTGGTTGACCGGGTAAAAAAACTTGTTTTGCGGGATCTGAAGCGAGAATATCCGGATGTGGATTATTTTGACGATACGGATCTGGTGGAATCCATGCAGGATATTTATGAGACTGAGAAGTGTCCATTTGTTGTTATTATAGATGAGTGGGACTGTATTTTCAGGGAGTTCAGGCAGAATAAGGAAGCACAGGAGAAATACCTGGATTTCCTGAGAGACTTGCTGAAGGATAAGGCATGTATTCACTTAGCGTATATGACGGGTATTTTGCCAATAAAGAAATATGGAACCCATTCTGCATTAAATATGTTTGATGAATTTTCCATGATAAATCCAGGCCCTCTTGCACCGTATGTGGGTTTTACTGAGGTGGAAGTGGAATATCTGTGCCATAAATACAGGATGGATATGGAAGAAGTAAAAGCCTGGTATGATGGATATTCATTTTCTATGGCGGCATCTGTTTATAGTCCGCGTTCTGTTGTAAACAGTATGCTCTTCGGAAAAATAGAGAATTACTGGAATCAGACGGAAACATTCGAGGCCCTGCAGGTTTATATTGATATGAATTTTGATGGCCTGAAGGATGATGTTTTGAGCATGATTGCAGGGGAAAGGATTCCGGTTAATACGGGAAGCTTTACCAACGATATGACAACCTTCCGAACAGAGGATGATGTATTGACATTGTTGATTCATCTGGGGTATCTGGCTTATGATTCGGAGAATAAGGTGGTGAAGATTCCGAATAATGAAGTGCGAAATGAGTATGTTAACAGTGTAGCTGCATCGGACTGGGGCGAGGTATCAATTGCGCTGAAGCAATCTGCTGACACGTTAAATGCAATCTGGCAGAGACGGCCACAACAGGTTGCGGAAGGAATACAACTGGCTCATTTTGAAACGTCTCATATTCAGTATAATGATGAAAACGCCTTGAGTTATACGATTTCTCTTGCTTTATATGCTGCAAGGAATTTTTATACAATGCACAGGGAATTGGCTGGCGGAAAGGGATTTGCGGATATTGTATTTATTCCACGCAAGAAATTTCAGGATAAACCGGCACTTGTGGTAGAGCTGAAATGGGACAAGAGTGCAGATGGGGCAATCAGCCAGATTAAAAGAAAAGAATATTGCAGAAGTCTGGAAGAATATGCTGGAAATGCACTTCTGGTTGGAGTGAATTACAATAAGAAAACAAAATTACATGAATGTATGATTGAAGAGTATAAATTTTGAAATATAAGATATAAAAATGTATATTGATCGAGGCTGTCAGGAGTGTGAACGGACAGCCTCGATTGTTTGTGACTTTCTCGATGTTCAATTTTTTATCCAATTTTCATTTTGATAAAAATTAATTGAAATAAACTGTGTAAATTATTGCATAAAATGAATTTTAAGACTTTAATTTTGTAAAAAACATCCAAAAAAGATTGTAATGTAAAATGGCAAATGATATACTGTTGCTACATACAATAAGAAATACAACATAATAACAGGAAGAAAAATAGTTTGTATGAAAGTGAAGGAGGCGATTGTTTGGCTAGTATAAAAGAAGTAGCACAGAAGGCTGGAGTTGGTGTTGGTACGGTATCGAGGGTTTTAAATTCTACAGGGTATGTATCGGATGAGACACGAATTAAAGTAGAGACCGCAATGAAAGAATTAAATTATATTCCAAATGAACTTGCAAGAAATTTGTTAAGTAAGAAAAGTGGAATTGTCGCAATTATTATTCCCAAAATATCACATCCGTTTTTTGCAGAGGTAGTTTTATATGCTGAAGCAGAACTAATGAAAAAGGGATATAAGACAATGATCTGTAGTACCTACAGTGAGCAGAACTACGAAAAAGAATACATTAATATGTTGAACAGACATATTGTGGATGGGATCATAGCAGGAAGCCATATGCTGGATTTTGAGGAATATCAAGGTGTGCAGGGACCCATTGTTGCGTTGGATCGTTTTTTGGGTGAAAGTATTCCTGTTGTTTCAACAAATCATAAGATCGGTGGAAAATTGGCGGCTGAAGAATTGATTAGAAATAATTGTCGTTGTGTGTTACAGATTCAGGGAGCCCGGATAGTTGACTCTCCGTCACATGAAAGGCATTATGAGTTTGAACGATACATGAAAAAACATGGTGTGACCGTTTATTCCCATGAAATGGACTGGAATGATTTTGATTATGGACAGTATGATGTAATGGCAGATATGCTTATGGATAAGTATCCGGATATTGATGGGATTTTTGCAGCGGATATGGTAGCAATTGCGTGTATAAGACAGTTATTAAAACGCAAGAAAAAAGTTCCAAGAGATGTAAAGGTAGTAGCTTATGATGGAACTTATGTAGCGAAGGTTGGAGTTATGAACTTGACTGTTGTACAGCAGCCTATTGAGGAACTGGCAAAAAGTGCAGTCAATATTTTGCTTAATATGATGCAGGGGAAAAAGTATCATAATAAAAAAGCATTTTTTGAGCCATCACTGCTTTATGGAGACACAACCTATAATAAGGATAAAATAGAATTCGAAAATTAATACAATTTTCATTCAACAGCATTATGCATATTTAACAAAAATAACAAAAATGGAACGGATTCCACACAAAACTATTGACAAAAACAGGGGCAAAGTATATACTCATAACCATAAAGGATGAGCGCACATCTAGGTAACTCGTATCAAATAATGTATTGGAGCTAAGGATTTCTGAAAGGAAATTCTTTTTAAAACACAAATGTGGAAACCTTTCCACATCAAGGTATGGAGGTTTTAGAATGAGAAAAATGATGAAAAAAGCGATTGCATTAAGTCTTATAGCAACAATGTCTATGTCAGCAGCTACTGTTGTTCATGCAGAGGATGAAGTGACTCTTAGAGTATTAAATTGGGGAAATACTGATGAGGAAAAGATTGCAAATGATGCCATTGCTCGTTTTAATGAGGAAAATCCAAATGTAAAAGTGGAACAGACTTGTGTGCCGGTTGAGTCCTGGTCAGATTTTATTCAGAAATGGATTACCATGTGTACTTCAGGAGAAGCACCAGACGTAATCAGCCTTGGTCTGGAAGCTGTTAATATGGCTGTCAGCAATGATCTGTTAGTACCGCTTGATGACATTATTGCCGGAGATGAAGAGCTTACAGCTAAAAAAGATCAATATGCACCGTCCTTACTTGAGGGATTTAGTTCCGGTGATTCATTATACGGTTTGCCGAACGGAACTCAGACAATGGTAGTTTATTATAATAAGCACATGTTTGATGATGCAGGTTTAGAGTATCCACAGGATGGATGGACATGGGATCAGTTCAGAGAAACTGCTGAGAAGCTTACCAAGGATGGTGTTTACGGATTTTGTTTCCCATGTACTTACTTTCAGCTTACACCGTGGTGGTCAACCAACAATGCAGCATTAGTTGGTGAGGATGGTGAGACCCCTACTGTTAACAGTGAAGGTATTGTGGAAGCAGTAGATTTCTTAAATGGTATGTATAAAGATGGTATTTGTCCAGAACCAATCAGCTCAGACGGATATACTATGTTTGCAAATAATCAGGTCGCTATGGTTGGTGCTGGCCGTTGGGTATTAAATACCTGGCAGGATGCAGGATTGACAAATGATGATTTTGATTGTGTTCAGTGGCCGGTAAAAGAGAAAGACGGTTCTGTATATGGAGGATCTGCATGGTGTATTGGTTCTACAACAGAGCATCAGGATCTTGCAATTGAGCTGTTAAAAGAAATGGTATCTGATGAAACATTAACAGCTGTTGCAGCAGGCGGACAGCAGGTACCGCCAACAGAAACATTGGCAACATCTACAGATGTTATGGGTACATGCCCTGACAATATTATGGGAATCTGGAAAGCTGTTACAATTGCAGATCCAATTGCAGCTCCAAGCTATTTCGGAGATCTTGAGCAGACTTTCTTACGTGAGCTGGAGGAAGTGTTCTCTGGTGCGAAAGAACCTCAGGCAGCAATGGATGATGCACAAGCACAGATTCAGAGTGCAATTCAGTAAAAGAATATGGTCAGGAGGGATTTGCCCTCCTGGCACATTATAAGACCGTTTTATCCGTAAAGGAGGAAAGAATCGGTGAATAAGAAGAAAAACAGACATAAATGGGATAAAAAAGAGTTAAAAGCAGCATATCTTTTTACACTTCCGTCATTTATTGGCTTTATGTGTTTTGTGCTTATTCCTATTATATGGGTAATTGTAATTTCGTTTCACAAATATAACGTGTTTACCGGTGCCAGTACTTTTATAGGGCTGGAAAACTATAAAAAAATATTTACAGATATCAGATCTTTAACTGCTCTGAAAAATACTTTATGGTACACCATATGTTGTTCACTGGGAAATACAGCAATAGGACTTATTCTTGCTGTGCTGGTTGATAATATTCTGCCAAAAAAAATAACCGTATTTTTTAGATCTGTTTATTTCTTTCCATCATTAGTAGCACTAACGTTTGTGGCAATCATATGGCAGGCCTTTTTTCAGACAGATGCAGGGGTTATCAACTATTATCTGGGACAACTTGGAATCGCTAAAATTGGATGGTTGAATGATCAGGCTTATTCTAAACTTTCTGTTTTGATTCTGGATATCTGGAAAAACTCTGGCATGTCAATGCTTTTGATATTAGCAGGATTACAGAATGTAGACCAGGGACTTTTGGAGGCTGCCAGCATTGATGGTGCGAATGTAGTACAGCGCTTTTTCAAGATAATTATTCCGGTAGCGTCACCACAGATATTTTTTGTTCTTGTTATGAATGTAACAGGCGCACTGAGAATATATGAATCTATTTATGTATTGACGAACGGAGGACCGGGAGATTCATCAAGAAGTTTGGTTATGCTGATTGCTGAAAAGGGATTTACATCGTTTGATTATGGAACGGCGTCGGCACTATCAATTATGCTTCTGATTCTTATTGGTATTGTAACGGTATTTCAATTTGTAGGAAGCAGGTGGTGGGTACATTATGAATAAGAAAATACATTTATTTGGAAAGACAATAAAAGTAAGCCATATCCTGCTGACTATTATCATGTTTGGCATAGCATTTTTGATGATTGCCCCATTTCTTTGGGTGCTTTCAGCATCATTCAGAACATATAGTGAAGCAACTTCATTACCGCCTAAATGGCTGCCTCCATTTTTTACAGAAATGAGATTAGGATATTTTAAAAAATTATTTTCAAATACTATTCCGTTTTTTGTATTTATGAAGAACAGCTTAAAGATAAGTGTGATTATTACACTTGGCATGAGTTTGCATGGTGCTATTGCAGGATATGCATATGCAAAGTTTGATTTTCCAGGAAAAAATATTATGTTTGCATTGCTGATGGTTGCAATGATGGTTCCGATTCAGGTTACGATTGTAGCATTGTATAAGATCATGACGATGCTGGGAGTGATTAACACATCCTGGGCAGTTACGCTTCCATCAATTTTCGGTGCAAGTTGTCCCGGTCTGGCAGGTGCATTTGGAGTCTTTATGATGAGACAGTTCTTTATGGGAGTTCCTAAAGAATTGAATGAAGCAGCTGCAATTGATGGCGCGGGACCGATAAGAACATTTATTTCGATTATGCTGCCAATGGCGAAATCAACATTGGCATCGTTAGCAATTATTGTGTTTACATATTCTTGGAACGATTATTTTACAACATTTATTATGATCAATGATACGGAGAAACTTACACTTCCAGTCGGAATTTTGTCAATAAAACAGCCGTTCTCAACAGGAGACAATGTAGTATTTGCAGCAGTAGTTCTTGCTATTCTGCCAGTTCTTATTGTATTTCTGATTGGACAGAAATGGATTGTCAAGAGTATGACCCATGTAGGAGTGAAAGGATAATAAATAATATATCAGGAGGTTAATGACATGAACAAAGATTTATTACATTCCAAGGTTGAGCTGTTTGAAACAGGTGGAGAGATTTCTTATCAGGGAGATGCAAACGTGGCAAAATTTCTTCTTGGTGGAATCGGAACAGGAAACATTGCAGTAGGTGCAAGAGGACAGTTATTAGATTGGGAAATTTTTAACTGGCCTGGAAAAGGACAGTTTGTACCATTTTCTTTCTTTGCAATTCGTACAAAAGAAGAGGGTGAAGAACCAGTAAGCAGAATTCTTGAATCTAAAATCAAACCACCATTTTATAAATCCCATGGATTTCTGAATGGTGAGTTAGCAGGAATTCCAAGATTTGAAAAATCCAAAATGGTTGGAAAACAGCCATTTGTTTATGTGGATTTGGAAGACAGTAAAGTTCCGGTAAAGGTTCGTATGGAAGCGTATACACCTTTTATTCCACTGGATGCAGACAATTCTGGTATTCCAACAGCAATTATTAAATATAAAGTGTCTAACCCGACAAACAAACCTATTGATGTGTCTGTTGTTGGTACAATGGCGAATGTAGTTGGTTTTGATGGATATGATGTTTTCAATAATGTTAAACTGGTAGATCAGGTTGAAAATGAATATCGTGAAGAAGCTGGATTAAAAGGCTGGTATTATAAGGCTAAAAATCTTACAGAGAAAGATATGAAATTTGGTTCCATGTCAATTGCAACTACAAATGAAAATGGAATCAGCAGAAAGAAATGGCTTCATGGTCAGTGGACTGATAACGCGCAGGACTTCTGGGATGATTTTGTTGAAGATGGAAAATTAACAGAAGAAGAGGAAATTGAAGCAAAAGGATGTGACCTTCTTGCTCATTATGACTTCAGCTTCTTAAACCTGAAGGAGAGAATCAGTTCTATCTGCTGTTCTGAAACAATCAAACCAAACGAGGAAAAAGAATTTGAATTTTTAATTTCCTGGTATTTCCCAAATCGTCCTAAGGGATGGATTGAGTATGATGCTGATTTAGAGCGTTACAGAAATGGTGGTTATGACATCATCCGTAACTATTATGCTACTTTATTTAAGGATGCATGGGATGTAAGTAAATATGTAGTAAATAAGAAAGACTATCTTGAAGGAAGCTCCAAAGACTTTGAGAATGCATTATTTAATACGTCACTTCCGGCATATGTTATTGATGCAGTTGCCTCAAATATTATGTCAATGAAGAGCCATTGCTGCTTCCGTATTGAAAATGGCAATTTCCTTGGATGGGAAGGTATTCGTGACTACGTTGGATGTGGACAGGGAAATGTTAACCATGTATGGAACTATGCGACTGCTGTTGCAAATCTGTTCCCGGAACTTGAAATTACAATGCGTAATGTAGAGTTTAACGTAGAACTGGATGATGATGGATGCATGCCTTTCCGTGCAAGAAAATGTCTGGGAGAAAGCAGATGGGATATGATTCCAGCCTGCGACGGAGAATTTGGTTCTATTCTCAGAATTTACAGAGAGTGGAAATACACTGGTGATGATGAATTCCTCAAAGGCATCTGGGACAATATGATGAAGGCACTGGAATTCTCTATTAAAGAGTGGGATACAGATGGAGACGGTGTTCTGGATGGAAAAATGCATGTCACATATGACATTGAGTTCTATGGTCCAAATACAATGACAAACACCATTTATCTGGGTGCTATCAAGGGTGTTGTAGAAATGGCAGAACATCTTGGCAAACAGGATATTGCAGATAAATATCGTGCTTTGTATGAAAAGGCTTCTGTATTAGTTGATGAGAAGCTGTTTAACGGCGAATATTATATTCAGGAGCTTGAAGACGTAGATGCATATCGCTATCAGTATGGTATTGGCTGCCTTACAGATCAGCTTCTTGGCCAGTTCATGGCTCAGGCAGCAGGACTTGGATATGTGCTTCCAAAGGAACATGTAAAGAAAGCTTTGCAGTCTATTTATAAATATAATTTCAAGGAATGCATGGATGATGTTCCTAATGTACAGAGAACATATGCATTGAATGATGAAGCTGGACTGGTTCTCTGCTCCTGGCCGAAAGGTGGAAGACCGAGATTCCCATTTGCATATTGTGACGAGGTATGGACCGGAGTTGAATACCAGGTTGCTGTAACCATGATTAAAGAAGGTATGATTGAAGAGGCCTTTACAATTATCAAGGCTATCAGAGATCGTTATGACGGTTATAAGAGATGCCCATGGAGTGAGACAGAAGCAGGCCATCATTATATCAGACCAATGTCCAGTTACTCTCTGATTCCAACACTGGCAGGCTATAGCTGTGATATGGTAAATAAGACAATGTCATTTGCACCTGTAATTAATGAAAAAGACTATACTACATTCTGGATCAATGGAAAAGGCTGGGGAACTTATCATCAGACAATTGATGATAAGGGAGAAGTCAAGAAAGAAGTAACCGTATTGTATGGAAATATTGACGATGTAAAGGTAGAATAATTATGGAGCAGGCTCTTGAAAGAGCCCTTAAAAGATCAGAAACTGAAGGGAAATGGCGGCAAAGATATCATTTTACGCCGCCGGTTTCCTGGATGAATGATCCCAATGGGCTAGTATATTATAAAGGACTTTATCATCTTTTTTACCAGTATAATCCTAAGAGCTGCAAATGGGATTCGATGCATTGGGGACATGCTGTCAGTGAGGATATGATTCACTGGAAGGATATGCCGGTTGCATTAAAGCCGGATCAAGAGTATGACTGCCATCCAGAAGGTGGCTGCTTCTCTGGAAGCGCTGTAGAGAAAGATGGTGTCTTATTCCTTTTTTACACGGCAACAACGCAAATTGACGGAGTTGTACATCAGACACAGTGCATTGCAACGTCGAAGGACGGCATGACTTTTGAAAAATACCCAAATAATCCAGTGATCAAAGAACCACCGCAGGGATTTTCCAATGATTTTCGTGATCCGAAGGTGTTTAAACACAATGGAAAATGGTATATGGTTGTTGGTGGCTGCATAGGAAGTGCTACTTTTGATGGAGATGGCCGTATTTGCCTGTATGAATCGGATGATCTTTATAATTGGAAGTACAAGGGAAATGTGCTGGAGTCCAATGGTAAACTGGGAACTATGATGGAATGTCCGGATATGTTTGAACTGAATGGAAAATGGGTAGTTACATGTTCCCCTATGAATCATCCTGATTATAATAAATCTCTTTATTGTGTAGGAACAATGGATTTTGAAAATTGTATTTACACAATTGAAAAAATGGGTAATATGGATGTGGGATTTGATTATTATGCTCCACAGTCATTTACAGACAAAGAAGGAAACAGAGTGTTGATTGCATGGCAGAATGGATGGCTGTGGATGCCCTGGTGTATAGACTGGGGTCCAACCAGTCTGGAAAATTGGAGAGGCTGTCTGAGTGTACCGCGTAAAGTACAATTGGATAGTGAAAACAACTTGTGTATGTATCCGGTAAAGGAAGTTGAATCTCTGATTTCGCAGACTGTTACCTATACAGACATGGAAATTGGTGAAAAAGCAATCAAGTTATATGATGATCCAAACAGAAGTAATCGTATAATTTTGAAATTAGATATTACTAAGATTGAATCAAGAAATCTGGAGATTTGTGTCCTTGGAAAAGAATCCAGTTATACGGCAATTCAGATTGATTTTCTGTCTAAGATTATTACTCTGGATAAGAGCTACGGAGACCACTATGAAGGTGGCAGAATGAACTGTCCATTTGAGCTGCATGATAATTATCTGGAACTTTGCATTTTGGTTGATCACAGCAGTGTTGAGGTGTATGTAAATCATGGAGAAAAGTGCATTACAACAAACGTGTATCCGGAAGAAAACCAAACAGAGTGCTGGATCCGCACACCGTATAAAAAAGCAGTAGTGGATTATGTGCAGATAGATTTTCTTACTTCATCATGGGAAGTGTAAGAAGTCTGTAAAGTTATAAGGTACTGGCTGCTTGTTTCATTCGAATAAAATATGTGGGGAATCAAAAAATGGACAACGTTTACAGAAGAGATCATGAAATGCCGTACATTGCCGATGACGCAGTTACATCACAGCAGAAAGAAACCAAAAAAGCCATCAGGGAGTATAATGAGACAATGCCTTTTGAATTGGAAAAAGGTATGGAATGTCTGGAACGTGCAGGAATCAAACATAAGGAAAATGTATATTTTGAGCCGCCGTTTTACTGCGAATACGGAAACCATATTGAAGTTGGGGAGAATTTTTATGCCAATACTCACTGTGTAATGCTGGATGTGGGAAAAATTACTATCGGAAACAACGTATTGTTTGGACCAAATGTAGGTATTTACACAGCTGGACATCCTATTCATCCGGAGAGTCGGAATTCAGCATTTGAGTATGGAATTTCTATCGCCATCGGGGATAATGTGTGGATTGGCGGAAGCTGCTGTGTCCTTCCAGGAGTAAAGATTGGAAACAACGTTGTGATTGGTGCGGGAAGCGTGGTTACAAAGGATATTCCAGACAACGTATGTGCCGCTGGAAATCCTTGCCGCGTGATTCGTGAGATTACTGATGCGGACAGGCCATATTATTTTAAAGACTGTAAATTCGATGAGGAAGCATGGACAAAAATAAATGAGAAATAAAAGAGCTCCGGTATTTACCAGAAAGCTTATAAGTCTGGTAATGCCCATAGCATTCCAACAGTTTATGCTAGCCCTTGTCAGTGCGTCTGATGCTTGGCGTAATTTCTTAGGATTCACTGTCAGCGGTATCTCTGGCAGGACAGGTTACTTTTATTCACAGCCTGCTTCTAGAAGCTATGACTATTGGTCTTTCTCTTATAGCTGTCCAGTACTGGGGCAAGGGAGATATTCTGGCAGTAGAGATGATATTCGCCTTTGTGACGAAAGTTACAACTGTGATATCACTAATCTTTACCTTATCTGCACTGCTGCTTTCGGGAATGCTGATGAGAATTTTTACAAATGACCTGGTCTTGATCTGGAGAGGTTCCCTGTATCTTAGGGTGATTGCTGCATTTGTACTGAAACTTCCGGTGCTTGCAGTTTACTTTATCATCAGTCTGGATGAAATTGTAAAGATCCCGGTTGTGTACCTAAATTATAAGAAATATAGATGGGGGAAAGATCTGACAGTCAAAAGTGAATAAATGTATAAACAGCAGAGCGGTATATTCTGAGATTACAGGTAATATACAGCTCTGTTGTTTTATATGAAAATAAATTTCCAGGAGCGTCCTGTATACTTTAAAGAGTAAAAGGAATTGACCAAAAAGAATACCTCAAGTAAATTTAGATTATTACTGACCGGGCAGTTAGTAAAAATCTAAAGTACAAGAGGTATCTTAAATGAATGTTAAAGCAAATAAGACAAAAAAGCAAGCAAATGTAGAAAATCAGGCAGTGAAACTCATTATATAAGGGCAATCGACATCCGAGGAAGGGAATTAAGCAGAAAAGCATTTGAATTCAGTGACATGGCAGAGGGCTTTGAAGCAGCTAAAGCATGAATGCTGGAGCTTGCAGTACAGAATAGAAAAAGCCAGATTGTCCTGGGGCTTGAAACGACTGGCCACTACTGGTTTACACTGGCTGCATGGCTGATCACAGCTGGAATCTTCCTACCCTACCATGGTTTTTTCAATATTATTTACAGAAAAAGTCGTTGGCTTTAGAAGCTGGCGGCTTTTTTTGCGTAAATAGTGCAAAACCTTTCCTCTTTCTTGTTCTGAAAATAAATTCATGCTATGATAAAAATTAAAAAAGGGCTGAACATAGACAAAAAGGTTCCTTTCTCCAAATTTTGCATAACCGTAATGGAAAGTAGGAGACGTTCAAACGGACCTGTGAAGGTTGTTTTTTTGCGGGAAAATAAGGAGAATATAGAGTATGTATATTGCAATTGATGGAAGTGGAACGAAGACAGAATATTAGCTTCTGAATCGCAACAGAACTATTAGCGGAAGAAGGATGTATTGTTGAGAATGCAAATGATGGAGTTGCATGTGTTGATATGATTGAAAAGGCAGACGCTGATTATTACAAGATGATTCTTATGGATATTCAGATGCCGGTTATGAATGGTCTGGATGTAGCAGCTATCCGAAATCTGGATCGAAAAGACGCAGAGTTTGTTCCGATCATTGCCATGTCTGCAAATGCTTTTGCAGAAGATATTATCAACTGTAAGCTGGCAGGAATGAATATGCATCTGTCGAAGCTCCTGGATGAAACAAAATGATCACTGCGCTGAAGTAGTGTTTGGCAGATAACAAAATCATAAAACTGCGGGATGATTTATAGAATAAAAGGAAAGCCGTCCAGGTTTTTGTGAACATATACACAAAGCCTGGACGGCTTTTTTTTACAGTGAACACAGATTGAACGCAGATAAGCATTCCTCCGCTTCAAGTGCGCGGAGTACTAAGTGGCGAGTGAGGGGAAATCATTCTTCAATGATATCTCTGAAGGAGGTAGCCAGTACACGGGGGGAGTGCATTTTCTTTTGCTTTCTCAAGAGAAATATTCAGAAATTCCTGTAAATTCATAAAATGATTTGTGCTCTTTGCGGGATCATACCATGTGTATGCTTTGCAGAGGTTCCTCAATGGATCTGGTCAAAATATATAGGAAACTAATTTTTTGACACATTTTCATAATAAAAATGACTATCGAAACAACGGTGGAAATGATAAATTATAGTCAAATAAAACAACCGTGATTCTTAAATGAAAGGAGAATTAAAACATGAAAAAGAAAATGGTATGCATCTTAATGGCAGGCGTTATGGCCTCACTTGTACCGGCACAGATGGTCTTCGCAGAGGGCGACAGCGGAGAGAAAACAGTTGTAAAATTCCAGACCTGGAACCCTGGAGATGAGGAATATACACATGCAATGCTGGAGAAATTCGAAGAGGAGCATCCGGACATTCAGATTGATTATACTTTTATGCCGTATACAGATCATGTAGAGAAGCTGAAAGTTGATCTTTCAGCAGGAGATGCTGCAGATGTTTATGGAGTTCAGACCGGAGCAATGTATAAAGAATTCCGTGACTTTGAAGAAGATCTCACTCCATATCTGGTAAAAGAATATGGTGATGACTGGGCTTCCAATTATAACGAATACGCAATGTCTCTCCTTAAAGGCGATGACGGCGAGTATTATGCAGTTCCTCTGGGACTTAGCTATGCAGGATATGTATGGGCAAACATGAAATACTTTGATAAATATGGCCTGGAGCTTCCAACTAATTATGATGAACTGAAAGAGGTTTGCAAGACATTCCGTGACAATGGAGAATATCCTCTGGTGATCGGAGCGAAAGATTCCTGGATCAACATTGATACCTGGATGAATATTGCGGCCGATATTAATACTGAGAAGCTGTATTCCGCAATTGAAGGCGAGACTCCATTTACAGATGAAGATCTTGTTCAGTCCTTCCAGATCTGGCAGAACTGTTTCACAGACGGTGTTTTCCAGGATGGAGCACTTGGAGTTGGAATGTACACAGATTCCACAGATATGTATCAGAAAGAGGGATCTGTTCCAATGATCCTGAATGGTTCCTGGTCACTTGGTGCTTATATGGACAGTGATGAGCAGAGCCAGGAGGTTTACAATGGCGAGGGCGCGGACCATAAAATTTTCCTGATGGACTGGAATAACGATGGCAAGATCGCTCCGGTTGAAGAAGCTGTTGACGTATCCCTTGCAATTAATAATCAGTCCAAGGTAAAAGATGCAGCATGGACATTTGTTGACTGGATGATTCATGAAGGCGCAGATACTCTTGTAAACGGACAGTTACAGTACATGCCGGCACGTAACGACATGGAGCTTAATGTAGAAGGTCTGAACGAGAATGGTACTGAAAATCTTGAATACTGTGTAGAGCAGGGTAAAAATAATGTAGGCGGATACAGAGAAATGGCTTATGCAGAGCTGAAAGAGACAATCAGCAATGAGCTTACAGAACTTGCTCTGGGAGATGTTACACCAGAAGAGGCAGCAGACACGATTGAAGCAGCTTCCCAGGCACAGGAAAGATAAATTTTATTAAGTATAATAAGGCTGCCCTCACTTTGGGCAGCCTTTTATAAAAAGGAGGAAAATTATGGCTTCAGCTAGAAGAAGGAAGGATTGCTTTACCAGCTTCCTGTTCGTACTTCCCCTTTTGACACTGTTCCTTGTGTTTTTCGCTTATCCCATAATTTATAATATTGTGATCAGTTTTTATGACTGGAACGGAATCAGTGTGGAAAAAGTTTTCGTAGGTTTCGCAAACTACAAAAAACTCTGGGCAGATTCCGTAATGCAGAAAACATTTCGAAACTTTGTCATTATTGCAATATCTACTACAGTTATTCAGTCAGCACTTGGACTTATGCTGGCATCCTTTTTTATCAGAAAAATAAAACTTTCCGGATTATATAAGATTCTTTTTTATCTACCTGCAATCTGTACCTCCACAATTGTTGGTACTGTTTTTTCGAAAATTTTCGAAACAAACCGTGGTTACCTGAATGTGATCCTGCGGGCACTTCATCTGGATTTCCTTTGTCAGCAGTGGCTTGCAACGCCAAAAACTGCACTTGCCTGTCTTTTGTTTGTAAATATCTGGCAGTGGACCGGTTACAGCATGCTGATGTACTACACAAATATGCTGAATATTCCCCAGGATCTTTATGAGTCAGCAACCATCGACGGAGCAGGAAGCTTTAAACAGTTTATCTACATAACCTTTCCGCTTCTTCGCGGTACTCATATTACCCTGATCATTCTGGATATTCTGGGTGCTCTGAAGTTTTTCGATCTTTCTTATGTATTGACAGATGGCGGTCCGGCTCATGCTACTGAGACCTTTTCCACATATATATACACGAAATCCTTTAGCACCTTTCAGCAGGGACAGGCATCTACCATTGTTGTATATATGTTCCTGATCGCCATGGTGCTGACGGTTATTCAGCTGAAGATTTATTACAAAAAAGACAAGAAGGAGATGAGCTAGCTGATGAAAAATTCATTACCATATAAAATCATCACTCAGGTTATCTGTGTGGTTCTGCTGGTCATCCTGGTCTTTCCACTGTATCTGATGCTGGAAAAATCACTGGCTGTAAGTGGCTTTGGAAACTACGCAAAGGTGTTTGAATATTTCAACTTGATTCCAAATGTTATTACCAGTATCATTGTGGTAGGAGGAACGCTTATTGTTGTCTCAATTGTAGTTTCCATGGCAGCATACGCATTTTCCAAACTGGAATTTCCACATAAGCAGGCTGTTTATTATCTGATTCTTACAGGTATGATGATCCCTACATCTGCATTAATCTTTCCGCTTTATCAGATCGTAAGGGGACTTCATCTGAACAATACCGGATGGTCATTGGTATTTCCATATGCCACAGCAAGTGCCTGCTTTAATCTTATGGTTCTGACCAACTACTACAATGCATTGCCGGATGAACTGATCGATGCAGCGAAAATCGATGGTGCAAATAAGTGGACTACATTTATACAGATCATGCTTCCAATTGCAAAACCAGGTCTTGTTTTTGTACTGATCCAGACCTTTTTATCTGCATGGAATGAACTTCAGATGGCGATCATTTTCATTAATGATACTTCGAAACAGCCGCTTTCTGTTGTGCCGCTTCGGTTTGCACAGACAACTTCCAGTTCCGGCTTTACTATTAATAACCTGTTTGCAGCGTGTATTATCTGTCTTTTGCCGATTGCGGTTTTCTATATCTTTGCATCCCGGCAGCTGATGGCAGGACTTACTGCAGGAGCTGTGAAGGGTTAAGCTAAAGGACGGCCTGTTTTATGAAAAAAAATTCTTCGCACAAAACGCTTAGTATTGTGAAACGTATCAGCATTACGAATATTGGAATCTTTATCATTGCCTGTATCTTAAGTATTGTGGCAACTTTAAAGCTGAATGTGGAGTACCATATTGACCGGGATGCACAGATGATGAAGGTCTATATTTCCAATACCCTAAGTTCGATTGATAATACTCTGAAAGATATGGGAAGGGTTTCGCTGATCGCGTTTTCCGATCAGATGGTGCAGGATATTCTGAAAGGTACTGATTATTCTTTTGATGAGAAAATGGAGAACGAAGAGTATCTTACAAAACTCTATTCTTCTATGATTTCAATCAGGGATGATGTGCGGGGAATTTATATTTTTAATAATGAGGATATGGTGTTTTACAGTGATACCTGGAATCCATTTTTGGGATTTGACTGGAATGTAGAATCTTTTTTTCAGGATGTAAAGATAAATTCTGACCTTTCTACAAATATTTCGGGATGCCATATGTATGTGGGTACGCTGCCTGAGGGATTTAAGTACACACAGACTTATACAAAGAACATTTTCCAGGAGAATAATATTTATCTGGTCCGTCCCATCCGCAGTTTTTCCCCCTTTGAGGTAATCGGTTATATTGCACTGCGAACCCCTATCCTTACTTTGCAGAAAATGTGCAGCAATTATCTGGAGGATAATATTTCCTATATTGTTGCTGACGAAAATAACAATATTGCATGCAGTTCCAATGAGAGGATCATCAGCCAAAATCTGAAGGATGTCTATCCAGAGCTACTGGATCATATGAATGGCGCAAAAGGATCTTTTAGTCTGACATTAAATCAGGAAAAATATCTCTGTGCGTATCAGCGTTCCGATTACAGCAACATGCTTCTGATCACTCTGAAAACATATGAATCCATTTATGATGAATTAAATATTCTGGTGATAACCTGTATTATAATCACTGCGATAAGTGCACTTGTTGTATTGTTCTGTGTATATGGTTTTACCAGGAAAAATCTGAAAAGACTTACGGATTTTTCCCTTGATATCCAGAATTTCCAGCCAGGAGATCTTACCAGGCAGTATGATGTGGGGTATATGGATGAGGTTGGCGTATTGAAGGATTCCTTTAACAAAATGATCCGCCGTCTCAATGATCTGGTTATTTCGGAATATCAGGCAAGGGATCAGCTTCAGAAGGCCGAAATTTCCGAACAGAAAATGGCTATGCTGTATCTGAAACAGCAGATCAATCCTCATTTTCTTTACAACACGCTGGATATGATCCGGTTGAAGGCGGCGATCAATAAGGATACGGAAGTATCACAGATGCTGATGAAGCTGGTCAGCTTTTACCGCTTGAGCACCAAGGTGCATGATTCTATGGTGACGGTCAGAAAAGAAGTGGATATGCTGGATGCGTATATGAGTCTGATGTGTTATCGGTACCCTGAGATCAGGTATCACTCGGATATTATGCCGGAAGCAATGGATATGGAAATTCCTAATTTTATTTTGCAGCCATTGCTAGAAAACAGTCTGATGCATGGTTTGAAGGACAGACGGTATCAGGGCTCGGTTACGCTGAGAATCTGTGTAAATGAACAGGATAACAGCGAATTGGATATCTGGCTTTCTGATGATGGAATCGGAATTCCGGATGACAAAATGGAAGAATTAAATGCGTATAATGCAAAAGACAGTGAAGCTCTTTACCGGGTGCAGACCCAAAGTCAGGGAGACCGCACACATCTGGGCGTGATCAATGTGATCAGCAGACTGAAGCTTTATTATCAGGAAAATGCAGAGGTCATTTATATGCGAAATAAAACCGGAGGAACTACTGTAAAAATAAAAATTAAGACAGCGAGTGAAAAGACATGAATCATTGCAGAGTACTTTTAGCGGATGACGAGGCTGCTATTCTGGAAGGCTATAAATTGCTTTTTGATTGGGAAAAATATCAGTGTGAGATTGCAGGGACGGCTATGGATGGTCAGGAGGCAGTGGAGAAAGCGCGTGAACTGAAGCCGGATATTGTGATCATGGATATCAATCTTCCCAAGCTGAATGGCCTGGAGGCAATACGCGCTATTCAGGATACGGCTCCGGGGGATCATCCGATTTATATGATCGTGGTTACCGGATATGATGAGTTTTCCTATTGTCAGGAGGCTTTAAGGCTTCGTGTCTCGGACTTTCTTCTGAAACCTATTGATTTCGATGTTTTTGGTGAAGTGATAGAGGGTGTTGTGAAAAAGGTAATGGAGAATCCTAACCGTCAGGTGGTTCTGTCAGATACCCTGAAAAAGATTGTGGACTATGTAAATGAAAATCTTTCTGATGAAGATATGCGGCTTACATTGCTTGCAGAAAATATGAATATGAATCCGAATTACATCAGCCAGTTGTTTAAAAAAGAGCTGGGATGTGGATATCATGCATACCTGAACCAGGTTCGTGTGGAAAAGGCGAAAAAATATCTGAGACAGACCAACGAACCGATTACTGTTGTAGCAGAATTAGTGGGGTTCAGTGATTATCGTATTTTTACGAAAATATTTAAGGGGATTGTGGGAGTTACTCCCTCGCAGTTCCGAAAATAAAATATATGGGAGGTAAGATTATGGTTTTAAAATTAAACGAGTTCCGTGACAAGCTGGCAGGATGCTGGGCTGGAAAAAATGTAGGCGGTGTTCTTGGTGCACCTTTTGAGTGTAAGAGAATGGTTCCTGATGTGGATTTCTATATCCAGGATCTTTCCATGGGACCACCTGCAAATGATGATCTGGATCTTCAGATCGTATGGCTGGCAGCTGTGGAGCGCTATGGAAGAAACGTGAATGCCTCCATTCTTGGCGATTACTGGCTTTCCTATGTGATCCCAAACTGGGTTGAGTACGGAACCGGAAAAGCAAATCTGAAAGCCGGAATTGTTCCGCCTATGTGTGGTGATGTGGACAATACTTATAAGAACAGTAATGGCTGCTGGATCCGTTCTGAACTTTGGGCGTGTCTGGCACCGGGACATCCGGAAATTGCAACCAGATATGCATTTGAGGATGCAATTGTCGATCATGCAAACGAGGGAATGTATGGTGAAATTTTCACAGCTGCGCTTCAGAGTGCTGCGTTTGCAGAAAGTGACCGTGAGAAACTGATTGATATCGGACTTTCCTATATTCCGGAGGACTGCGCTGTTGCAAGAGCAATCCGTAAAACCGTAGAATGCTATCATAATGGCATTGATTATCTGGAAGCAAGAAAAATTGTGCACAATACTGCGCCGGGAACCTTTGGTATCCAGGAATATAAGCTGAGTGAGATTCCAAAGGAAAACAATGTGGGAATGGAGATTGGAGAGCCTGGCTTTGATGCACCAGAAAACGTTGCCTTTGTAGTACTTGGTCTTCTTTACGGAGAAGGTGATTTCGGAAAGAGTCTTATTATCGCCAATAACTGTGGTGAAGATACAGACTGTACCTGCGCAACTCTTGGCGCGCTTCTGGGTATTATTTATGGTGCTTCCGGACTTCCGGAGAAATGGACAAAACCACTTGATGACAAAATTGTAACCATGTGTATTGATAAAACAAGTCATGGAATCTGGGTTCCAGATACGGCGACAGAATTGGCAGAGCGTATTCTTCGTGTAGTTCCGGGCTTCCTGGGACAGGATCTCTGCGATGCTTTTGCAGAGGGCGGAATGACTATTGAATGCCTGGAAAAAGAGGCTCTGTTCTGCAATAAGACAACAGGTTATCTGCCATTGATCAATGGAAACGGAAAATCAGAGGAATTGCCGATCCGTGATTTGTGCGCTCTTTCTTCCTATGTGGCAAGATATCAGTTCCCGGCATTCAGTGTTATGGTGGATTATGAGAATTCTGTTTTCTTTACACCAGGCGAGAACAGAAAGTTTAAGATTAAGGTTGTAAATTCTAATACCATGAGAGAGCAGCAGTGGGTAAAAATCAAGCTGTATCTTCCAGAAGGAGTTATTGCTGTGGGTGCATCTACAGCAGAGCTGCCATTGAATAACCTGTATCTTTCCTGTGCAGAAAAAGAATTTGAAATCAATACAGAGGGCTTTAGTGACAGCCGGCTGGAGCTGATCGTGGATGTTTCCCTTACAGGAAGACATTCAAACGGACCTGTGAAGGTTGTGTTATTTGCGGGAAAATAAGGAGAATATAGAGTATGTATATTGCAATTGACGGAGGTGGAACGAAGACGGAATATCTGCTTCTGGATAAGCATTTCCAGGTAGTGGATCACTACCTGGGCGGTTGTCTGAACCATGATCTTCTGGGAAATGGGTGGGCAGATGTTTCGTTGGCTTTAAAAGCTTCCATAGATGTTTTGCTGGAGCGTAATGGTCTGACTGTTTCGGATATTGAGGCAGCAGCGGCTGGTATTTCCGGGCTGGATACTGCCAGGGATCAGCAGCAGGCTGATGCGTGTTTCTCTTTAGCTGGCATTTCCCGTTTTCTTGCAATTAATGATGGCTATCTCCCCATTGCAGCCGAGAACCCGGCTGCGTGGGGAGTTTCTCTTAATTGTGGAACAGGAATGTGCTGTGCGGCAATTGATTCTTCAGGTAACCGGATCAAACTGGCCGGAATGGATGAATGGTCAGGGGACGCAGGGGGCGGAAACTGGATTGTGATGCAAATGTATCGCAAGGTTTACGAAAACCTGATTTTAAAGGATGTTAGTACACCGTTTGTAATGGAATATATGAAAGTGATGAATCTTGGCAGTAAGGTCGATTTTATAAATTCATGGTCAGATTTGAAAGACGGGGAGAATACAGAATGTAAGATTCTGCATCGTAAGATCATCCGGCTTTTTTTTGAACTTCTCGAGCGTTCTAATCCAGAGGCGCAGGCGCTTGCAGATCAGATGATAAAGTGCGCGGCATACTCCATCGATGCCGCAGTACGGGAACTTCATTTTTCCGGTGAGAAAATTCCGGTATATCTTTCCGGCTCCATTTTGACCAAGGCTGCTTCCTCGGGGTATCTGTCGATGCTGAAGAAAGCTCTTTCCTGCATCTGTCAGGGGAAACTGGAGGTGCATATGTGCACGAAAAGACCTGTGGAAGGGGCAGTGCAGTTGCTGAAGGGATAAGAAAAAGGACAATAATATTATTATCCCAACACATTTGATTATCTCCCAAAAAGATGCTATTATTGGGAGAAAGTAAAGAAGTTTGGGAGAATGGAGTTGGAAATATATTATGAAGTTTTGCAAAATGCTGATCAAAACTGACAAGAATAGTATTAGCTGAAAAAACTGGTTGATGAGGGTGCTATGATTATACAGCAGGACATACTGGCGTTTTTGTGGAATATGGGGGAAGTTCAGATTGATGAATTTGAAGTCTTTGAGGGAAAAGAACAAAATAAAATAGAAAAACCATAGCACAGAGTGAGAATATTACAGACAGGAGCAAATGATGAATATATTTCAAAATATTTTACCATATGGCGTATTTGGAAAATCGAGAGCAATTAATGCAGAAAATCCCACAGGCGAAAAGGGAAAAGGAGGAATGGCTTCCAGTAATCTTGGAAAGGGAAGAAAGGGAAGTCCATGTCTTAAAAACATAGAACCTGGAAGTACTACTGTGCTTGCGGATATTTCAGGATGTGGAGTAATTAATCACATTTGGATTACTGTGGATAATAAAACAACTGATGGAGATTGCTTTGTACTGAGGGATCTTATTTTGCGCATGTCTTGGGACGATGCCAAAAGTCCGGCAGTAGAAGTACCATTGGGTGATTTTTTTTGCTGTGGGTTCGGAAAAGAATGTTATATTAATTCCTACCCAATAGTAGTTGCACCATCAAGAGGCTTGAATTCTTATTTTTCAATGCCATTTAGGAAAAAAGCCAGAATTGAGCTGGTTAGTCAACATAAAAATGTAATCCCTGCGTTTTTCTATCAGATTGATTACTGTCTTTATGATACATTGCCAGATACCATGTTATATTTTTTCGCAAAATGGAACAGAGAATCTGTAACTGTTAAAAAGAAAGATTATACGATTTTGGATAATGTATATGGAAAGGGAATTTATGTAGGAACCTATCTGGCACTACAGACATTGGAAAGATATTGGTGGGGAGAAGGAGAAGTAAAATTTTATTTGGATGGTGATGAGGAATATCCTACCATCTGTGGAACTGGAATGGAAGACTATGTAGGAGGATCCTGGAGCTTTGCAAAAGAGAACCAGGAAAAAATGACAGAGCAGACGTATTCGACTCCATTTCTGGGATATCCTTATTATTCTAATCATGATGATTTAACAGTTCATCCGTATCATAATGATGACTGTCCACCAATGCGTGGAATGTATAGATTTCATATTCCGGATCCGATTTATTTCCAGCAGAATATTAAAGTAACGGTTCAGCAGATTGGAATGTCTCATAATGGGTTATTTGAACGTCAGGATGATGTTTCAAGTGTAGCTTACTGGTATCAGGAAGACAGGGAGATGTCAAAATATTGTCCATTGCCGCCGAAGGAAGAAAGATGGCCGAGGTAGAATAATTATGGAACAAGCTCTTGACAGAGCCCTCAAAAGATCAGAAATTAAAGAGTATAAGTTTTAAATTCAGAGGTGCATATGTGCACGAAAAGACCTATGGAGGGGGCAGTGCAGTTGCTGAAAGGGTGTATATTATTATCTACGGTCTAAAGCCAGCGCCTTAAGGCGCTGGCTTAGCATTCAAGGCTCGTAGGGCGACTAAAAATTATTTTACCACTACATAATTGGTTCTCTCCGGATTATCAGAAGCTAATACTTCCAATAAACGGAATGCCGGACCGGAAGGATGCGTTCGTCCTCCCTCCCAGGCCTCGACTGTTTTCTTGGATACGCCCATATATGCAGCAAAAACACTTTGCGTCATTCCTGCTTTCATTCTGATGTTCCGGATTTCTGCACTGGAATATTCCTTTACAGGTGCAATCGTATAAGTCTTAATACGTGCAGTGCCCTGACCTTTTTCATATGCAATTGCTTCTTGCAAGCCTTGCTTTAAATCATCAAATAATGTACTCATAAAAATCAACTCCTATTTTTGGCAGCCTCATTTTTTAAAGATTTTACCAATTTTCTAAGCACATTTTTTTCTTCTGTAGAAAGATTTTCCTGCTCCTTTTTTTCAAACGCTGTAATAAGATAAAGCATTTCATATTCTGCAAAATCTGTATAACAGACACGTACACTTCCGCTTTTTCCTTTATTTTCAAGAGGAAAACGAACTTTACGGATTCCACCAGTCCCTTCCATAACAGGACCGGATTCAGGGTCTTTTAATAACATGATTTGCAAAGAATGCAAATCATTATCATCAAGCCCAATTTCCTTCCAGCGTTTGGTAAAAAGTGGAACTTCAATAAAAGTTCTCGTCATTAGTATCCACCTTTCTATCATTTCTACTATTATATTACGCCCTATTTTATAGGGTGTCAACTTAAAATCTACTGAGTAATACGCTGATGATGGTACGGGTGATTTAGGCGAATGTTATTTATTCCGATATGAGGCTTTTTATCTTTGTAAATATCAGAGCTATCATCAATATCAAAAGGTACAGAAATATGATTGTGATGGAAGATGTTTTTTGCTTTAGAGCAAAGAGGAATGGCAGAAATTGCATTTTATATATAGCATATATGAAAATATTACAGTATACTTATTATATACAAAATTGATGCTGATGCGAGAAAGCTTATAGATGCTGAATTAACAGTCTGCTCAAATTGAGATTGTTTATTCTTTTAAATGGAGAATGCCCTATGTGTCCTATGGAACCAGATATTCTGCTCACGGATGCGATTCGTTATGATCATAATGCCAGATACTCTTTTATGACAATTGATGATTTTATTGACATGGGGCTTAGATCATCAGATGAGAAAAAGTATTATATTGAAAACCTGTGCGTCGCATTCTCGTTACTTCAGTGATGAGTTAGGGCAATTTACCTGGATGTAGAAGACATGGAAACCGGGGAACATATTTTCTGAAAATAATATGAAAAATTGATTGAAAAATATCACAGAATAAAATATACTACTTATGAGTATGCTACTCGTGAGTAGTATATTTTGTTTGAGCTGCTTATGATTTAACAACGAGGAGGCTGCTTATGATAGGGAGATTAGACGAGCTAAATCAATTAGAGCGATTTTATAATAGTTCCAAATTTGAATTTCTGACAATGTATGGAAGACGTAGAATTGGTAAAACAACTATATTAAGAGAATTTGCAGGCAGGCATAAAGCCCTGTTTTTTTCTGCACAGGAGAAGAATGATTCTTTGAATCTTCTGGACTTTTCCAAGATGGTGCAAACATTTTTCGAAGGCTCTTTTATATCTTCTTTTCAAAATTGGGAAGCTGCATTTGAATATATTACAGGAAAAATTTCAGACAAAAAATTAGTATTGATTATTGATGAGTTTCCTTTTCTGGCAGAACCGAATCCTTCAATTAAGAGTATTTTGCAGCATACTATCGACCATGTCTGGAAAGGAAAAAACATTTTTCTTATATTATGTGGATCCAGTGTTAGTTTTATGCTAAATGACGTTATGGGATATAAAAGTCCGTTATATGGCAGAATTACTGGAAATATGGAAGTAAAGCCTTTCGATTATTTGGAAAGTGCGGAATTTTTCCCAAATTATAGTAAAACAGAGAAAGCGATTGCTTATGGAATTCTGGGCGGTGTTCCAAGATATCTGGAGGCGTTTTCCTCTGAGATTTCACTGGAGGAAAATATAAAAAATAATCTGCTTATGGAAGGGGCCTTTTTGAATGATGAACCCCAGACACTTTTGAGGATTGAATTAAGAGAGCCTTCAGTATACAATTCCATTTTAGAGGCGATTTCTAATGGATGTAATAAGGTTTGTGAGATTGCAGACCGAATCCATGAAGAGAAAAGCAAGTGCAGCAAATACATGCTTACATTGCAGACCTTGCGACTGATTGAGAAGTGTGTTCCCTGTACTGAGCCAGAAACAAGTAAAAAAGGGATTTATGAAATAACAGATAATTATTATAAGTTCTGGTATCGATTCCTTTTTACAAATCAGAATTATTATTCCATGCTGGGTCTGGAGCTTTCCTGCGAAGAGATTCTGGAAAATGTGAATGATTATATGGGACCTGTTTTTGAAAAAATATGTGAACAATATCTGATTCGGGCTGCGCGTGCGAAGAAACTTCCGTTTATTCCATATAAAATGGGAAAATGGTGGGGGAATAATCCATTGATAAAAGCGCAGGATGATGTTGATATACTTGCGTTTGATAAAACGGGAAAGAAAGTGTTGCTCTGTGAATGTAAGTTTCGAAATAAACCAATGCCTATGGAAGAGTATGATGACCTGGTTATGGCTGCAGAAATGTTTAAAAATGCAGAGGAAAAGTATCTTATGTTTTTCAGCAAGTCTGGTTTCACAGAGTCAGTAAAGGAAAGGGCGGTGCGAGAAAACGCGGTGCTGCTTACAATCGAAGACTTGTATTAGAGTCTTTTTCAGACCCGCTCTAAGGAGTATAAAGAATGAACAGAAAAAACTTTCTGAAAAATAAGAAAATCAACTGGATCAAAGTGGTTATCCAGATATTGTCCTTCGCTTTAATTCCGGGCTTATTTGAAGGGGAATTTGCAGCTGTGGGAAATATTGTTTCCTGCATATACAAGGGAAATATTTCCTGGGAAAGTGTGAAGTATTCTGTATGGATGCTGGTGGCAACTGTGCCGGCAACAGTACTTGTGGGAAGGTTTTTCTGCGGATTTTTCTGCAGCTTTGGGGCAGTGCAGGATTTGTTATGGTTTGGCTCACATAGATTGCGGGCATTATTTCCGGGAAAAAGAAATCTGAAAAAGGCTGATCGGATATTCAGATTTGCCAAGTATGCAGTGCTTTTTTACTTTATAATATTCGTATGGAGTGGCGTAACAGCTGTGAAAACAGCCGGCCTGTGGCAGGTGTTTGGGCAGTATGTTTCATTTGGTCACTGGCCGGGACTGAAGCCTTTGCTTTCTGTTGGAGGAATTCTGCTTCTTGTGATCTTTATCGGCTCACTGTTTGTGCAGAGATTTTTTTGCAGATATTTTTGCCCTATGGGAGCAATTTATTCACTGATTTCACAGGCGTCTTTCCTGAAAATTGATAAGCCGCGGGACGGGTGCGGAAAATGTCATTTATGTACCTCGAAATGCCCCATGGGGATGGATCTTACGAAGAAAGACCGGATTGCCGGAGGAGAATGTATCAGCTGTCAGAAGTGTGTAAGCTGGTGTCCGAAAGGAAATGCGCGCTTTAGAAGCAGATATGGAGTGCTGATCGGAGTGGGCGTTACCTGTATTACAATCATGGTGTCACAGCTCTTTATAGCAGGAAATCTGGCTAGAGAGAAAATGGCAGATTCAGTGAAAAAAACGGCAGAAAATAATGCTGAAGGTAACTTTCAGAATGGTATTTACACAGGAACCGGTGAGGGCTACAGAGGCAAGGTGACGGTTACGGTAAAGGTTGCCGATGGCAAGATAACGGAGCTTGTACTGGATGATTATGCAGATGATAAGTCTTATATGGAGAGAGCGAAAAACAGGATTTTCCAGGAGATGATCAGCAGGCAGAATACAGATGTAGATACAGTTTCCGGAGCGACTTACAGCAGTAACGGCTTGATTGAAGCTGTGAATAAGGCACTGGGAAATGAGGAAGGTGAAGGGAAGAAACCCGAACAGGAAGAATCTGAAGATAAGCAATCCTTTATAGAGGCTGGACGTTTTCAGAATCTGACAGATGGCATTTATACCGGCTCGGCCGATGCATTTCGAGGGGATGTGGAGGTTCAGGTTACAGTTGAAAAACAGAAGGTAACAGATATTTCCATTCTTTCCTATTGTGATACAGAGGAATACTTTTTCAGGGCAGCACCAGCTGTAATCGAACAGATGAAGGCTGAGCAGAGTCTGAATGTAGACGCGGTAAGTGGAGCAACCTACAGCAGTAATGGGATTATTCATGCAGTTGCAAATGCACTGGAGATTCCGGAGGATCAGTATGCACCAAGACCTGGCAGAAATCTGACTGCAAAGAAAAAGAACCATGGGCATATTGTGAAGCATGAGATAACAAGTCAGGAAGAGTATGAGGAAAAAGTAGAGAAATATTCAAAGTGATATGGTCATCCCCCAAAAATAAAAGCTTCTGAATCAGACACAGGACTGAAAAATCCTGTATCTGTCAGAAGCTTTTATTTTTGATTTGTATCCATATTATTTTCTGCCATAGACAGATATTTATATGTGGGCAGAAAGTTAGTGCTTTTTGCCTTTCTATAGTATTGCATAAAAATACGTTCCATAATATTGGGAATCTGAGATTCAACCGGCTGAAACAGGATGATCAGATACTGCATGGAACTGTATCTGGTACAGATATCCACACGCCGGATGGTGTTTTGGATAGCCTGTTCCATATGGGAAAGTGTCTGCTCAATTTCTTCAATATGAGCGGGAGTGTCCGAAGTGGCTTCCAGTGTGAGCATTACCAGGTAGCAGCGGCTTCCGCTTCGGATAATGAGCTGTTGTATATATTCATACTGCCTGGAAAAATCCCGGTAATTCAGTTCAAGAGCACCTGCATAGCTGCCACTTTTGCGAAGCGCGTCTGCCACCTGCTGAAGATCCCTGGCAGTACCTGGTGAATCGGAAGAGGAATGACTGATCTGATGATAAAAGGAAAAGTGATTTTTACCATTTTGCTTTACATTGTATAATGCCTTATCTGCTTTGGAATAACAGTCTGCAAAGGTATCGCTGGTAGTGCACATATACAAACCGGCAGACAGAGCAGCATCTTTGATTTCAGGATCAGCTTCTGCGATGGAATGGAAGTGGTGGAAAAGCCGTGTCGTTAGTTTCGACACATTTTCAGCACTTATGTCTGGCAGAAACAGAAGAAATTCATCTCCACCAAGACGACAGGCAATACCGTTGGCTGTATAGCGTGAAAGCAGGGTTCCCAGATTCCTTAAGGCGCGGTCACCGGCCATGTGTCCATAAACGTCATTGATTTTTTTCAGATTATCCATATCAAGGAAAATAAGACAGCCGTTATGTTCCTGCATGAATTCTGCAATAAGCCGCTCTCCAAGGCTTCTCATAGGAAGACCGGTCAGGAAATCATAATTCTTTGAATCCTCCTGGTTCTTTATGGTGCTGACTACTTCTGAAATGAATTTGTTAATGGTGTGGTCAGCCTCTGGTGGAGCTGTTATTTCCTGTGTGCGGATATTGTGGAGAACAACACGCTTTTCATCTAATAGCTTTAAAAATACATCTGTAATTTCCGGATCAAACTGTTTCCCGCGGTTCTTACTGATTTCCTCCCGGATCATTTCCGGAGGAAGTGCATTTCGGTAAATTCTGCGGGAATTCATGGCATCATAGCTGTCTGCCATTGCGGTGATGCGTGCATGAATGGGAATATCGACACCGGAAAGTCCGTCTGGATATCCATTTCCATCATACCGTTCGTGATGATTTCTGGCCACTTCAACAATATGAGGGACAAAGGTAATGTCCTTCAGTATTTCTGCACCGATGATGGTGTGTTTTTTTATCAGATTATACTCGTCTTCTGTAAGCCTGGAGGGCTTGTTTAAGATCAGATCCGGAATACCGATTTTTCCGATATCATGAAGGTAAGCGGCATGCTTTAACTGCTGGATTTCCTCTGAAGACCATCCAAGCTCGGCGGCAATAAGTGCGGCATATTCTGCCACCCGGTAGGAATGTCCGCGGGTGTATTCGTCTTTAGCCTCGATGGTGGTGGACAAAGTCTGCATCATTTGCAGGGAAAGGTTCTCTGTCTGCTTCTGTTTGTGTTCCAGTTCCAGCTGCTGGCGCGTATTCTCTATATGCTGAATGCTTCGAAGTGTTCGGACAATGTTGACAAACAGCAGAATGAGCATTCCAATGCCGATAAAAAGACCGGACAGGGATGTGACAAAATATACAGAGACGCATTCAGCTGCAACGCAAAGCAAAACGAGCAAATGAGCCAGGAGCAGAAGATGGTCTGAGGCTTTTTTCCTGTGGCGGATGTAGAGGCAGAGATGGATAAACACCATCAGGAATGTACCTATCAGTATGATCTGCCCCAGGGGGAGGGTTTCAATGTAGTCTGCAATATTTGCTATGGCCAGAATAGAGCAGACTGTAAAATCCAGCAGGGAGATTCCGATTACAATATGATAAAGTCTGCAGTGAAGCCCATTCTGTACATTGTCTGCATAAAGCAGAAGGGGAATCGGTCCAAGAAGGATCATAACGAAGCATAAGGAAGCCAGGGCAGATGAGTTTGGAATCAGCAGCTGGCGGATTTTGGACTCACCCAGCATCCAGGTTGCTCCCATTATCATACACCAGCCAAGATATTCCATGTCAAAGCTTGTGTGGTACATAAAACCAAAGGTAAGGCTGAAAAGAATGGTGGTCAGTCCTGCAAACAGGGTGAAAAATGCGATGTAAGTGGCCAGTCCGTAATGGCTGAAAATCAGCTGCCAGATGTCAGCTTTATCTCCGCAGAAAATCTGGTTCACAACACCGGAATAATTGGATGTGTAGGTGGTCAGTTCAATGCGGAGCTCCTTTCCGGCATCTTCATGGGAGGTGGAGCAGAAAATGAAACGGCTGGCGGAATTTTTCCCAATCAGACGGGTTTTACTGGTGCTGTACTGCTCTCTTAAGGTGCCGTCTATGTAGATGTTTACGTCCTGCAGGGAGGAACGAATCGCTATAGATGAGGCATCAAAATCTGCCGGAAGGGTAGATGTGATGACCATGGTTTCGCCTGCGGGAACATCATAGGAACCGGGAACTGTGATTTCTTCAGTGGTGCCGTCAGATTTTTCCCAGGTAAAGGTTCCGGGATAGAGGAGGGACGGAGAGTTTTCGCTGACAGTTCTTTCATCAGCACCGAAAAACTGCATGAAAATGAACCATCCAAGAATGGCGAGCATCAGAAAATAGAAAATGTATCTTGGTCCCTGGCGGGCAGGTGATTTCTCCTTGGTCATGGTAATTCTCCTTGTATGTGAGTGGTTTCAAATTTTTGTGGTTGTTAATTGTATTATACTATATATGAAAAGATTCATCAAAACATTATTATTCATAATGGGTGGAAAATTGTTACTTCTCGTTACTGTTTACTGGTAACGTTCCGCAAGGTGTTTTTTGTGAACAAAGTTCACAGTAACATATATTTTTAAAATCCTTCAGAAATCTGACCGTTTCGGTATACGAAATTCCAATAAAGTGGTATAGTTAATCTAAATAAGCTTTACAAAAATATGTGGCGTTTGGGATGAATTGAGAAAAATTCTGTCAAAAAACATGTGAAGTACGGGGGAAAATATGGATATTTTAGTTGTGATCGATATGCAGAATGATTTTATTGACGGAGCGCTTGGCACACCGGAGGCGGAAGCCATTGTGCCTAATGTGGTGGACAGAGTGAAGAATTTCAATGGTCTTGTGCTGGCGACCAGGGATACTCACGGCGGGGATTATCTGCAGACCCAGGAGGGCAGAATGCTTCCTGTAGAGCACTGCATCCGCGGCACCTACGGCTGGGAGATCCGGGAGGAGATTGCAGAGCTTCTGGAGTCCGGACCCATTGATAAGCCAACCTTTGGCAGCGAAACTCTTGGAAAAGTCCTGAAAGAATTTAATAAATCAGAGACCATTGACAGCATTACACTGGTAGGGCTTTGCACAGATATCTGTGTGATTTCCAATGCCATGCTGTTGAAAGCATTTTTGCCGGAGGTACCGATCATGGTAGATTCTCTTTGCTGCGCCGGAGTGACGCCGGAGAGCCATGAACGGGCGCTGGAAGCGATGAAAGCTTGCCAGATAGAGGTCCTTTAGGGAGTCATGAGAAAACAAAATTTGGAAGTGGTTGCTTAAAAAAATGCCGCAAAGTCACGGAAAGTGGTGATTTTGTGGCATTTTTATTTTTCTGTGTCAAAAGAAAACTTATTTTCTCATATTTCCATCAAAATCACATGATACTATATTAAAGTAAATTGCGGCTTCTGTCTGATGGGAAACCGCAACGATTTACAGAGCATTGAAGCCTGTTTGAAATACAGAAAGCCTTTTTCAAACACGTTCTAGCGACAGGCTTTAAGAGAGAGGAAAGAGCCGTGAAAAAAATAGAGATTCTTGTTGTAGAGGATGAACCGAAATTAGCACAGACGATTTCTGACTTTCTGAGGATTCAGAACTATGAAGTAGAGACAGCACTGACCGGGAACAAAGCCCTGGAATATTTTTGCCAGAATAAGCAGAAGGTGGATCTGATCCTTCTGGATCTTATGCTGCCGGATATTTCCGGATATACCGTATTGAAAGAGATCAGGAAAATATCGGAGGTTCCGGTTATTATTTTGTCTGCAAGGTCGGCAGTGGCAGACCAGATGAGCGGATTCGAGAAAGGTGCGGATGATTATATCACCAAGCCCTTTACTCTTGCACTTGTGAAAATGCACATTGAGGCGGTGCTGAAGCGTGCCGGGAAGCTGCGGACTATGGTGGAATACAATGATCTGCAGGCAGATGTAAATGCACAGCTTTTATTTTACAAAGAGCAGCATATCCCCACTACCAGGAAGGAATTTGATCTGATGATTTACTTCATGGAGCATCCGGGAATTGTTCTGCCCAGAGATACCATATTGAATGCGGTGTGGGAATACGATTATACAGGTGATGTGCGGACCATTGATACTCTGGTGAAGCAGCTGCGGAAAAAAATGGGAGAAGGCTGCAATTATATCCGGACTGTTTACGGCGTGGGCTACATCTTCGGGGAGGACATCCATGAAAATTAAAAAAAATTTCTGGAGAGATGGGAAAGCTTTGTGGATTCAGATTATTGCCTTTGCGGTGGCAGTCATGCTGTATAGCGTGTGCTGTTATCCCATATATACTTCATCAAAGGCCAGAATCATGCGTCAGCTGTATGAAGATATCCATGACATGGATCTTGAGGAACTTAGCGAGGACGACGAAGAAACACTTGGTGATTATCAGAAAGAAAAATTTGAGACTGTAATTGCGAATGAAAATTATGAGCAGATTTATACGTCCAGATCATCTCTGAAGACCACGCATGCCCGTAAGTACATAGAAAACAAAATTGCCCAGTACACAGAAGAAGGAACCCTGGAACAGCGTCGCATGGAATCCAGGCATATTCTGATGTTTCGTGGGAAGATTATACAGGATGGACATACATTCTATGTTTACCTGCGAAAAGATGTTCAGTCAGTTCTGGAAGTGATTGAGGGAACCAGATTATATCTGGCGGTTGTTTTGCTTCTGATGGTGGGATTAAGCTATTTCCTGGAAAAAATGAGTAAAGCAAGTACCGAGAAAAAAGCAAAGCAGTCTGACTATCAGCTTCTGGAAAGCCAGAGAGAATTTGTGGCGAATATTTCCCATGAATTAAAAACACCTCTTGCAGTAGTGTCCAGCCAGGTGGAAATGCTGGAAATCGCAGGAGATAAGATTGATCGTTCCTACTATTATTCTTCCATTCACGAGGAGCTGGACAAAATGTCCAGAATGGTAGGAGAACTCCTTGATTTTTCCATGTTGGACAATCAGATGAGTTCCATGGAAATGAGCCGTGTAAATGTATCAGAAATGATAGAATATCTGCTTCTTCGATATGATGCTATGTTCCGCAAAAACGAGATCAAAGTGGAACAGGAAATCGAAAAGAACTGTTTCGCATACGGAAACCGCATGTATCTGGAAAGAGCAGTAAACAATTATCTGATGAATGCGTTTCAGCATACAGAGCAGGGAAAGCGGATCCGGATTACTCTGAAGAAAGAGAAAAAGCAGATACGCATGGAAGTCTACAACGATGGAGAGCAGATTAAAGAAGAGCAGATGGAGCATATCTGGGACAGCTTTTACACAACTTCCCAGAAGAAGAAACCAGTCACATCTGAGAATGAAGTACGTAACATTGGTCTTGGACTTTTTGTGGTCCGAAAGATCGTGGATAAACATAAAGGAAGCTGCGGAGCCCAAAATATGGAGAACGGAGTGCTGTTCTGGCTTCAACTTCCGGAAATCAGGGATTTGGGAAAATGAGAAAGTGGAATAAAAAAACAAAAATTGTATTTATTATATTTTTAATTTTAGCTGTGCTGTTTGCCGCTCTATGCTGGAAAAAGCGCCGTGGAATCTATAATACATATATGAAGCTTACTGGTCAGGAGATTCCGTATTCTGTTCAAGAAAAAAGAAGGAAAAAATATGGATATTATGACCAGGAATTGAATGCTTCCATGAATCTGGAGAATCCGGTTTACATAACTGAGAATGACGGTTCTGCAAATGAGATCGAAACAGACATTCCAAAAGAAACCACACGTATAGCATCCTCTTATGAAATCGACCAGCAGCTGCAGGCTGAGCTGGAGAATGGATACAGCTGGGAGGAGCCTATGGTGATCCAGAATCCTTATCAGGTTTCTCCATTGACAGCGGTGATTATTTTCGACACAAAAGAAGAGTGTGCGGTGCGTTTTACGGTCAAGGGAAAAACGGAAGCCGCAGATATCAGCGGAGAAGTGGAATCTGCTGCTTCACACAGAATCCCGGTGATCGGTCTTTACCCGGCAATGGAAAATACAGTTGTTCTGGAGCTTCTGGATAAATCAGGCAAGGTTACAGATTCCCAGGAAATCACTATTACAACGGATGAACTTCCGGATAAACTGGATGATGCTGTGAAACCGGTGAAAACAAGCGGTGAATCTGCATTTGAACTGACTATGGTATATGGACAGCGTACAACCTTTCCATTTGCTTATGACTGTATGGGAGATATCCGTTGGTACATGAGCGGAGAATTTACTTCTGGAATTTACATGCTGTCAAATAGCAGGATGATAGTTGCCTCCAATGAAGCTTTTATGCCATCCCAGGACAAACCGCAGACAACCAATCTCTATGAGATGGATTATCTGGGACGCGCTTACACCATGTACTATGTGGCGGGTGGAAATCACCATGAAGTAATCGAAAAAGAGCCGGACGGAAATCTTCTGGTCTTGACCAGTTCTCTGGAAGGACACATTGAGGACAAAATCCAGGAAATTGACAGACAGACCGGAGAAGTTGTAAATGAATTGATAATGGAAGACATTTTTAGCGGGAAATATGAGGACCGGGTTGACTGGACTCATTTAAACACCGTGTCTTATCAGCCGGAGACAGATACCATTGTGATCAGTCCGCGAAATCTGGAATCTGTAGTCAAATTGAACTGGACGACAAAGGAAATCCAGTGGATACTCTGCGATCCGAGATTCTGGGAAGGCACAGAATATGAGAAATATGTGCTTCAGCCGGAAGGAGATTTTGTTTATCAGTTCCAGCAGCATACTGCCTACCAGATGGAAACAGATCTGGATGGAGATGACCAGACAATAGAAGTCAGTATGTTTGATAATCATTATGTAAAAGTACGAAAGTCCGATGTATTGCAATACTTTGATGGTGAAAAAGAATCTTATCTGTTGGTTTATGCTGTAAATGAAGCAGAAAAGACAGTAAAGCAGATTAAAAAGATTCCTACTGTATGGTCTACCATTACTTCTTCTGCTATTTATGATGCTGACAGTAATCATATTTTCGGCATGTGCGGTCATGTGAAGGATTCTGAAGATAAACGAAGAGGAATGAACTATGAGTTTGACTATGATACAGAAGAGCTGATCAATCAGTTCAGCATCAAAAGCTATTATTATCGCGCATCAGAGATGAAAATTGACTGGAATGATCTGGCAGCAGTCATGGAAATAAAAGACAACTATATTATGGGAGAATTATATCAGCCTGTAAAAGCGACCTGGTTCTTCTGGCAGAAGAAGCCGGAACAGGTACTGGATGACGGCGAGATTACATTGCATCTTACCGGACAGGTGCTTTATGCAGGCGCTTATGATCACCAGATTTCCCAGATTATTTTTCATGGAAAGAAAAATACTTATGTGTATGACACTACAGACATCCGTCTTCATACGAAATCTTACCTGAAGTTCTATGAGAATATTCCGGTACCGCTGCAGGGAATGGAAGCGGATGATTATGAGATTTATGTTGTATATCAGAACGAATTTTATGATTTGGAACAAAATATAAAAATTAAGTGATTTAATGCTGCTGTTCACTGGTAACATTCTGCGAAGCGTGTTGCTGTGAATGGTGGAAATAGTAAAACTTTAAATTTTTACAGGCAATATTAAGAAAGTGTTTCTGCTTTATTGCGGAACTATGTTATAATAGTTGATAACACGACCAGAGCGTGTTTGAAAAATGATTCCGGCACATTTGGCAGAATATTTATTTCAAACATGCTCCAGGTAAATGAAGTTATACCAGAAAAATAAAGGGAGTAAAAAAATGAAGAAAAAAGTTTTATTACAGGTAATGGGAGCCGTTCTGGTGGCTGGTTTAATGGCTGGTTGTGGTGGCACAAATGATACAAAGACGGAAGAGAATACCAAGACAGAAGCTGCCGCAGACAATGCTGATGCCAAGGAAGAGACTGACAGCACGGAAGCAGAAGATACAAGTGAAGATTCTGCAAGTACTGATTCCGCTGAAGAAGACAGTGCAGAGGCAGATGACACAGCTGCAGAAGCAGAGAGTACAGGTGAGGATTCTGCAAGTAGTGATTCAACAGAAGCAGACAGTGCAGAGGTGGCCGACAGCAAGGAGACAGAAGCAGCAGGAAGTTCTGCTGGTACAGCAGCCCAGACTGCAAACAGTGATGCATACGGCGAGGTTGTTTCTGCAGCAGGATGGAATATTACAGTAGAAGATGTGGAGATCAATTCCTCTCTTGAGAATGTAAGCGTAGAACTTGGCTATACAGGTGTGGAGACAAGCGACTACAAGAAAGAAGCTGACGCAGGCAAGACTTTCTGTATGATTAAGCTGAAGATCGAGAAAGACGGCAGCAAGGAGACTTTGGACTGGGCGAATCTGAAGCTGACTGACAGTGAAGGAAATGAATATAGCAGAATGGATGATGAATTCATTTCAGAGCTTGGTATGACACGTATGGCAGGAACCACTTTGAATTTCGGTTCCAACGAGGGCTGGATCGCATTTGAGATTGACGAGAATGCAGAAGGTCTGGAGCTTAGCTATCCATTTGAGGCAGAGGAATATCACTGCGCATTATAAGGATGATAAAAAATGCAGACAATCCGTCAGCTGCCATGACGGTGGTATGAAAATGCGGATTTTGTATTAGATCGTGTTTGAGAAATCATAAAATTGTACAGGAGGCTGGCATGAAGAATAAAAGATATCGGGAACTGGCTGCAATACTTGTAATGATGACAATGACAGTGGGTTCTATTACTACAGTTGCAGCAGAAACAGAAATTACAGCAGAGGAAGAAACTACAGCAGAGACAGAAACAGATGAGCCGGAAACAGAAACTGTCGAGGATGCAGAGAATGCAGATTCCGAGGCAGCAGAAACAGCAGATACCCAGTCCCAGGCGACAGCCCTGGAAGTAACAGACCGGTTTGCACAGCAGACTGCTGTTGACGAAGCGCTCCTTCAAGAGGCGTCAAACGGCTACAGTCTTGATGAGGCCCTGATTGTAGTCAATCCATATGGAATGTCCCCTTTAAGTGCAGTTGCCGTTTTTTCCACAGAGAAAGCCTGCGGCGGAACTGTTACTGTGAAAGGGAAATCCGCAGAGAACGATGTGACGGGGACTTTTGAGGAGGCAACGGAGCATATCGTCCCGATTTATGGTCTTTACAACAATGATACCACAGAGGTTGTAATCACTCTGGATGATGGGACTTCTGCTACCTTTGAAGTAACCACAGAAGATATAGGTGTTGATTACGGTACAATCCAGACAGAGATGAAAAGCGAGGCAAGTTACGATTATTCGAACCTGACTTTTGTCTGCTCCACTATGGGAACCCTGTATGGAGTAGATGCGGCCGGAGATATCAGATTCTTTACCAATATTGGCGGAACTCTCGGAGTTCACCAGCTGGAGAACGGGCATCTTCTCATGCCTGCATCCTATGTGCTGAAGAGCAGCTATTATAAAGAAGGAATGATCGAAGTCGACCTTCTGGGAAAAATTTACCGTGAATACATGATTCCTGGTGGCCAGCATCACGATTTCGTGGAGCTTCCGGATGGCAATCTCCTGGTGGCTTCTGACAGCCCGGACTTAAGCACAGTTGAGGACTACGTGGTAGAAATTGACCGTGAGACCGGTGCTGTTGTATGGGAGCTTGACATGAAAGATCTCATCAGCCAGGAAGATGGACAGTCTGCTTCTATGGATTCAGACGGAAGTGAGGAAGCTGACTGGTTCCATAATAATGGTCTTGCCTATGATGCAGAGAATGATCTGGTTCTTCTTTCTGCAAGACACAAAGATGCCATTGTAGCAGTAAATAAAGAGGACAAATCCCTGGCATGGATCCTTGGAGATCCTACAGGCTGGGATGGTGTGGATCCGTCTTACTTTTTTACTCCGGAAGGAGAAGATTTCGAATGGTTCTATGCACAGCATAATGTTTCCATTCTGGATAATGGAGATATTGCTCTTTTTGACAATGGTACTGCCAAGGTAAAACGTGTGGATGGCGATAACCGTGTAAGTGGTGATAACGTATATTCCCGTGCGGTTGTTTATCAGATTGATACAGAGAACATGACCGTTTCCCAGGTGACTGAGTATGGTAAAGAGCGAGGCGCCGACTGGTATTCGGACTGGATTTCCGGTGTGGTTTCCCTGGATGGAACACAGGATCATCTGTGGATCACAGCTGGCTCCCACCTGCATAGCGATGAAGAAAACCGCAGTGATTATTATCCGAAAGATATGTTTGTACAGGGACTGACCAAGACCACACATATCGATCAGGTAGATAATGGAGAGCTGAGCTTTGAACTGACGATCTCCGGTGACACTTATAATGCGCTGACCTATCGTTCTTTCCGCATGCCCCTTTATACAGAAGGAAAATATGATCCATCCGCAGTTCCGGAGGTGCTTGGTTCTCTTGGAGAGACAAGTTATGAGGAAAGCAGCATTGATGTGAGTACTGCAGAGGCTTTGCCAGATGGCTGGAATTTCCTGCTGGATGGAAGCAAGATCAGTGTGAACGGAAGCTTCCAGACCCAGACCGCAGCAGCAGATCTGCTGGCTGGAAAGATGATCCTGATAAGCGGTGAGTCCCAGAGAGCTTATCAGCTGACACAGACTCCTTCTGAAGGAGATGACGGAACAAATGTTACAGTTAAGGGCTGGACGGCAGTTGACGGGCTGGAAGGTCAGGAATGGGATATTTACCTGGAACTGGACGGTGTTCTTTATAATACGGGATATATGTACAGTCAGGCATAAGTATATAATTTGTCAAAATGGGTTCAAGAGCCTTGAACCCATTTTGACGTTACAGGCTTTGCAGCCTGTACGGACATAACGACAAAAATTTGAGGAGCTTACAGTATGAAAAAATGGAGCAAAAAGAAAAAAATCACCATTCTGCTTCTGTTTCTGGTGCTGCTTGCATTGTTTGCAGGCCTTTGCTGGAAAAAGCGGCGGGGAATTTATAATACTTACATGAAACTTACCAATCAGGAAATTCCCTATTCTGTAAAAGAAAAACGGAAGAAAAAATATGGCTATTACGGTCAAAAGCTGAATGTTACCATGGATGTGGATGACACGATTTCCATTCAGGAAAACGATGATTCCGCGAATGATATCCAGACAGAAATCCCTCAGACGAAAACATTGGTGGCAACCTCCTATGAGATTGACCAACAGCTGCAGGCAGAGCAGGAAAATGGATATACATGGGATGATCCCATGGTTATTCTCAATCCATATCAGATTTCCCCATTAACTGCAGTAGTACTTTTTGACACAGAAGAAGAGTATGGAGTGCGCTTTACTGTGAAAGGAAAAACTGCAGCAGCAGACATCAGCGGAGAGATAGATGCGGCCAGTTCACACAGAGTGCCCATTATCGGTCTTTATCCGGGAGAGGATAATACAGTAGTACTGGAACTTCTGGATGATTCCGGCAGAGTGAAGGATTCCCAGGAGATCACCATTACAACAGAAGCTTTGCCAGAGTCTCTTACGGATGTGATCGAACCTGTGGAGACCAGTGGAGAATCTGCATATGATCTGACCATGGCTTACGGACAGCGCACTCATCTTCCTTTTGCATATGACTGCATGGGAGATATTCGCTGGTATATGAACAAAGAGACTGGAAATTATGGCCTTTACATGCTTTCCAACTGCAGAATGATCTGGCAGGATACTGCCGGATATGTTCCGAACCTGGAGAAGCCTCAGTCTACCAATCTTTATGAGCTGGATTATCTGGGAAGAGCTTACAACATGTATTATCTTTCCGGGGGAAGTCATCATGAGGTAATTGAGAAGGAGCCAGGCGGAAATCTTCTGGTGCTTACAAGCTCCATGCAGAGCCATTGTGAAGATAAAGTTGAGGAAATCGACCGGCAGACAGGTGCGGTGGTAAATGAACTGAAACTTCAAGATATTATTAAATGCAAATACGAGAATCTGGTTGACTGGGCTCATATTAATACGGTTTCCTATCAGCCGGAGACAGATACTATTCTGCTCAGTGTCCGCAATCTGGAATCTGTGATCAAGGTAAACTGGACAACCAAGGAAATCCAGTGGATTCTTTGCGATCCAAGATTCTGGGAAGGCACAGACTATGAAAAATATGTGCTGAAAGCAGATGGTGATTTCATTTATCAGTTCCAGCAGCATACAGCATATCAGATCGATACAGATCTGGATGGCGATGACCAGACTATAGAAATCACCATGTTTGATAACCATTTCCTGTGGAGAAGGAAGAAAGATATCGACTATTATGACAAGACAGAGGAATCCTACCTGCTGGTATATTCTGTAAATGAAGCAGAAGGTACTGTGAAGCAGATTAAGAAGATTCCTACGGTATGGTCCAAGATCACATCCGCAGCGATTTATGAGGCTGACAGCAATCATTTCTTCGGAATGTGCGGTCATGTGGCAAATGCAGAAAACGGCTGGAAGGGAATGACCTACGAGTTTGACTACGATACAGAGAAGGTCCTGAATCAGTACTGTCTTAAGAAAACCTTTTACCGTGCAGAGGAAATGCGGATTGATTACAACGATCTTGCAAGTCCTATGGAGCTGGATGAGAATTATATCAAAGGAGAATTGTGGCAGCCGGTGAAGACCTGGAAATGGCTGTGGAACAAGAAACCGGATCAGGTGCTTCCGGCAGATACCCTGACATATAACATCACTGGAAAAGTGCTCTATATAGGGACCTATGATCATCAGATTTCCCAGATCATTTTTAAAGGGGCGAAGAATACCTATGTTTATGATACAACAGAGGTTCGTCTGCATATGGAAACATTTCTGGATTTCTATGAAAATATCCCGGTGCCGCTTCAGGGAATGAATGCAGATAATTATGAAATCTACGTCATGTATCAGGACGGATTTTATGATACACAGCAGACCTTTGCAATCAATTAAACAGGTGATATTGCAAAGCCAGAATAGTAAGGGTATTGAGCCCGGATTCAGCTGCCGCAGCTGAATCCGGGAAAAATATACAGCAAAGCAGGGCGCGCAGATTGCGGGAATGATTTTCAAACACGCTCTGGACGCGGAAAAAAATGCTGCAAAATCATTTTTGCAATGATTTTGCAGCATTTTCTATGACTGGGAAAAACTTTTGCGGTATGCCGCCGGGCTGTAGCTCAGAGTCTTTTTGAAAACAGAGCAGAAGTAATTGCTGGAAGAAAAGCCCAGCTGGTAAGCAATATCTGTAATGGAATCATCTGTAGTCTTCAGAAGCATCTGTGCCCGATCCATTTTCTGGAGGGTAATGTATTCAGCAGGAGTAATTCCCAGTTCTTCTTTAAATTTGGCTTTAAAACGGGATAGAGAATAGTTGGATGCCTGGGCAAGCTCCTGAAGTGTAATGGGGTTTTCAATATTCTGTTCAATGTATTTCAGCGCATGTCCGATGTCACTGTTCAGCTGTTCATTGATCTCTTCCTGGGCTGGAACTGCAGTCAGGTAGTTCAGACTGGCAAGTACACAGGTCAGATACTGGACACCGGCAATGGAGTCGCCTTCTGTTCCGTAAGAAATTAGGTTAAAAGCAGTGCGCAGCATGGAAATCTGGGAACTGCCTACATGGTACAGGTGCTGATCCATATTCAGAAGCCGATGGCACAAAATATTGCTGTAATGCTGGTTCAGACCAAGGAAATTATCGTGCTCCTTCAGATCCAGCTGCATTGCAAAAAATTCGCAGCGGTTCTGGGCAATATGTCCTGTAGTATGAAGCTCATAAGGTCTGGTGATAAAAAGGTTATTTCCGGTAGCACAGTAGCTGGTGCGGACGCCGCCTTTCATAACGTAAGTCTTGCGCTGGCCTTTCACCATGAAATGAAGCTCGATGATATCAGAGTGATAATGCAGAGGAACCGGAACGCCAGGTGCCATAGGTGTAAAATGAGAAAGATTTCTAAGCCCCGGGATCTTATGTTTATCTGCTGTTAATATTTTTTTATGTTCGTTCCATATGTAATCGTCAAATATTTCCTGTTCCATTCAAGTCGCCTCTTCTTATGTCCGTGAATTATTGTGTTGCAGTCTGTTTTACTACTGTTCACTGGTAACGTTCCGCGAAGTGTGTTACTGTGAACGAAGTGAACCGTAACTCTGTTTTGTTTACCGCACTATGTTTTGCTGGTTTGTATTCTTTTTCGTACAAAGTTATAAAATAGTACTAAATATTTTGCTGAAAGCAATTTTAAATTATTTATATTATACTATAGTCACAGTTGAAAAGCAATTGCGCGGTTGCAGTGGATAGTAAATGTTGTTGTTCATTCCGTTCATAAAAACACATCGCGGAACGTTACCGGTGAACAGCAACAAGTAAACATCAAGAGGGAGAAGAGCATGAAAAAAACAATTGCAGGCGGCGTATGGCCGGTTATGATCACACCTTTTACAGAGGACAACAGGATCGACTATGATGCAGTCCTTCGAATCATTGAGTGGTATGACAAGAACGGTGTTGACGGAATCTTCGCAGTATGTCAGTCCAGTGAAATGTTTGAGCTGAGCCCACAGGAGAGAGTGGAGCTTGCAAAATTTATTATCAATAATACACCAAAGCACATGGGAGTAATTGCTTCCGGACATTGCGCTGAGAAGGTAGAGGATCAGATCCGCGAAGCTCAGACTGTAATCGATGCCGGTGTAGATGCATATGTTTTCATTTCCAATCAGTTTGCAAAAGAGAACGAGAGCGAAGATGTAGCTAAGAAAAATATTGAATATCTTCTGGATCACATTGATGGAGATATGTTCGGTGTTTATGAGTGCCCGGCACCATACAAGAGACTTCTTTCACCAGAGCTTCTCAAATGGTGTGCAGAGACTGAGAAATTTGCATTCCTGAAAGACACCTGCTGTGATCTTGATCAGCTGGAAGCAAAATGCAAAGCAGTTGAGGGCACCGGATTAAAGATCTTCAATGCAAATGCAGCAACACTTCTTCGCAGCATGGAAATGGGATGTGCAGGATACTCAGGAGTTATGGCAAACTTCCATCCGGATCTTTATGTATGGCTTTGCAAGAACTATAAAGAGCAGCCGGAGAAAGCACAGGAGCTTATGAACTTCCTTGGCGCTGCTTCCATGGTTGAGTGCCAGGTATATCCGGTAAACAGCAAATACCATATGAATCTGGTAGGTGTGCCGATGACACTTCAGTCAAGAAGACAGGATTATAAGCTTCTTACAGGAAGCAAGAAATTAGAGATCGAAGAGTTCTGTGCGATCACAGAGACCTTCCGCAAGAGCTTTTTTGGAAAGTAATCAGAGATAACTGCCGGAACGGTGGGGACCGTGAGGCCGGCTGAAAGGTATTTCTTAAGATTTGTAATTGGGGTTACAAATATACGTGAAAAAAGGGAAACAAAAACACATAGTGTGTAAAAATCAGGAGGATGAGAGAATGAAAAAAAGATTAATGGCAGCAGTATTATCAACAGCTATGGCAGCAACAATGCTGTTAACAGGAAGCATCAGTGTACAGGCAGCAGATGCTGCAGCAGCAAATGACCCGGCAGTAGAGCTGATCTTTACATCAGTATCTGTAAGCGGTGACTCCCATACAGAGGCTATGTATGAGTTTGCAGATAAAGTAGAGGAATTATCCGGTGGTTCCGTAACATGTAAATGCTACGACAACGGTTCTCTGTTCTCTTCTGAGAACGAGTTCGATGCTCTTCTTAACGGAGATGCAGATCTGGCATATATTTCCTTCCCGACAATTGCAACACAGATTCCGTCCTACAGCATGTTTGCTTCCGGATATCTGTTCAGCTCTTATGAGCATATGACAAGCGTTCTCAACGGTGACATCGGACTTAACAAGATCCGTCCACAGATTGAAGAGACACTGAACATCAAACCTCTTTCCAGCTTCTATCTTGGAAGCCGTGTAATCAACACAAGAGAGAAAGAGATCAACAGCTACGATGACATGAACGGATTACTTCTCCGTATGCCGAACTCCGAAGCATGGCTGTTCCTTGGTGAGGCACTTGGTGCAAACCCGACACCACTTTCCTTCAGTGAGCTGTATACTGCACTTCAGACTGGCGCTGTAGATGCACAGGATAACCCGCTTCCAAGTATCGAGAGTGCAAAATTCTATGAAGTAACAAAATACATCGCAATCACAAACCACGTTGTTGACTCCATCATGCCATGTATCAACGGTGACACATGGAACAGCATGACAGAGGCTCAGCAGGAAGCTGTTACTGAGGCTATGGAATATGCAAGAGACGTAAACGATACAGCAAGACTTGACAGAGAAGCTGAGCTGATCAAATTCTTTGAGGAGCAGGGACTTACTGTTACATATCCTGACATCAACGAGTTTAAAGAAAAAGTTCAGGCTAAGTACATGGAAAACGAAGATATGATCAAAGACTGGGATATGGATCTTTACAACGAAATCCAGGCTATGGCTGATACAACAACCGCAGAAGAGTAAACTGAATTGTCGTGACAACAGGCAAGACATAGTGATTAACTATGAATTGACAGCAAAACTTGAGACATCTGTCTGACTTATAACAAAGAAAAGTCCCAGGCTGTGTGTACGGCCTGGGCTTTTTATTAAAGAACAGATTTTTGGCCTGTCTGCACAGGTGATACATTTTGCAGTAGTGTCTATAAAATGGAACAAACCGATGGCAGAAAAGTGAATCTGAGAGGAGAGGAAACTGTGGATAATTTCAAAAAGATCGGGAAAAAGATCGTCGATTTCCTTGGCGTTTTTATCCCAAACATTACGTTTTTGGTAATTTTCCTTACCTTTATGGTAACGATCGTATCCAGATATTTTTTCAAAACCCCTGTAACATGGAGTTATGAGGTATCTGTTCTGGGTTACATGTGGACCATGTTCTTCGGCGTTGGTAAGGCAATGGAGGCTGATGAACACGTAGTATTTGGTCTGGTTTACGATGCTGTAAAACCTCGTACCCAGTTTATTTTTAAAGTAGTTTACAATACATTTCTTTTAATCCTGCTGGTAATCTGTTTTGTACCGTGTTTCCAGTCCATGGTTGGAAAGAAAATGGTGACAGGAGTTCTGAAGCTTCCATATACAGTTGTTTTTGCACCATTTATGTATATGCTGGCTGAGATCATTGTCAGAACCTGTATCAATATCAGAAATGCATTTAAAGAATACAAGGAAGGAGGAAAAGAATCATGAGTATGCCGATTATTATGTTGTTTGTGGTTATGGCTATCTGCTTCATAATCCGTATGCCTGTTTCTTTCTCCATGCTTGCAGCTTCTATTACATATTTTCTGCTTGCAGCTCCGGACAAACTGGGCCAGGTATTTACCGTTATCACTGGTAACATGTTTGCGAACTATACCATGCTTGCAGCGCCGCTGTTTATTTTCATGGCAAATGTGCTGAATGAAGGTGAGGTAACAGACAAGCTGTTCTCCTTCTGTAATGGTCTTCTTGGAAGATTAAAAGGTGGTACAGCACAGGTTAACGTATTTATTTCCCTTATTTTCTCCGGCATGACCGGTTCTGCTATCGCAGATGCTTCCGGTATTGGTCTGATGGAGATCGACCAGATGAAAAAAGAGGGCTACGACGCAGAGTTCAGCTGTGCCATCACAGCCGCTTCTGCAACGGTAGGACCGATTTTCCCGCCAAGTATTCCGATGGTTATTTACGCTATGTTATCTGGCGCTTCCATTGGTAAGCTGTTCATGGGCGGTATGGTTCCTGGCGTTTTACTTGCCATTCTTCTTATGATCTATGTTGCGTTTATTTCTCATAAGAGAAATTATCCGGCTGGTGTGGTCATGAGTAAGAGAGAGTTCCTGAAGGCTACCGTGCAGGCTCTTCCGGCGCTGTTTACAGTTGTAATCCTTCTTGGCGGAATTTATTCCGGTATCTGTACTCCTACAGAGGCTGGTGCTGTTGCTTCTGCATACGCACTGATCATCTCAGCACTGATTTACAAAACACTGGGATGGAAAAAGCTTTGGGGTATCATCAAGAAATCCGCTGCCAACACAGCTACACTGGCTCTCCTTTGCGGAACTTCCATGCTGTTCTCTTACATCATCTCTTTGGAGCAGGTTCCGAGAGTTGTTGCAAGTCTGGTTATGGGAATCACAGATAACAAGTACATTTTCCTGTTTATCGTAAACATCGTATTCCTGCTTCTTGGCTGTGTACTTGATGTAAGTACTATCCAACTGGTATTCGTACCAATGGTTCTTCCGTTGGTACAGGCTATGGGTATTGACCTTGTTCATTTCGGCGTTGTAATCTGCCTGAACATGATGATCGGTCTTTCCACACCGCCATTTGGTATGCTGTTGTTTATTGTTTCGGGACTTGGAAAAACGAAGATCAAGGGTGTCATACGGGAGATTTTGCCGATGGTGCTTATTATGATCGGGCTGTTGTTCCTGGTTACTTATGTACCGGATATTATTATGTTTATACCTAACAACTTCATGTAAAATATGAACTTGGGTAGTATGAAAGGGACTGTTTTGCAGTCCCTTTTGTTGTATCATTGGCTGCACGGACGCATTTTCGCAGCTGATATTCCACGCGGGGCGGTGCAACACTGCGGCGAGCTAACTGCTAACTACGACTAAATCGTTCAGGAGAGCCTTCACGATTAAGTCTTCGTAAGCAGTGGATCTCGCCTCCGTTAAGGGCGCACCTGGAAATGCCCAGCTTAGGAATATCAGTTGCGAAAACGCTGTGTATTGGTAACGAATGGATACAATAAAAGCGACGGTGCTGATGATGATGGAATAGGGAATTTAGAACAATAATGTAATGTGGGACTATAAGAGGAGGACATAAGGATGGGCACATTGGATAAGGTAAAGGGATTGGTTGAGAATCCGCCGAAGGAGTATCGGAGTGCTCCTTTCTGGGGATGGAATGACAGGCTTCAGAAGGAGAATCTGGGAGAGCAGATAGAGGGATTTAAGAAGGCGGGGATGGGGGGATTTTTTATTCATTCCCGTGAAGGGCTGGAGACGGAGTATCTTTCCACAGAATGGATGGAGGATGTGAAGTTCTGTGTGGATAAAGCCCGGGAAAATGATCTGGAGCTGTGGATATATGATGAGGATAAATGGCCGTCGGGGGCTGCGGGAGGTATGGTCAGCAAGGTAAATCCAGCGGAGTTTACGGCCAGGGCGCTGACGATGGAGTGCGGGAAAGCCGGGGAGCTGGCGGTACCGGCGAAGCTAAGTACCGAGGAAGAAAGGATAGTTACCGGGGACTCGGATTCGTTAATGTGCGGCGGGAATCGAAGCGTGGACGAAAATTTCATGTCTGGCAGGAACGGCGGTGAAGATTTAGCAGTGGAAGAAACTATGGAGACAGAGTTTCTTCAGGGTGTTTATGTGATTCAGACGGCGGCGGACGGCAGATTTATTAAGAGGATGAAAGAATATCTGACTTATGAGGAAGCTGCTGGAGCTTGCGGTGTTGATGAAGAGATTCTGCTTCTGCGCCAGGAGATTTCTGGTAAGAGTGAGTGGTACAACGGCTTGATGCCGCCAGATAATCTGAATCCGGAGAGCGTGAAGACATTTTTGAAGTTGACCCATGAGCATTATGAGGAAGTGTTTGGCGGAAGTTTTCCAAAAGAGGTGAAAGGATTTTTCACAGATGAACCAAACTGCTGTGATTTCTTCAGCGTTTTCCATGAAGGCAGACCGTGGATTCCGTGGAGTATTGGATTTACAGAGTATTTTATTGAAAAGAGAGGATATGATCCGCAGGAGAAGCTGCCTTATCTGTTTTTTGATGGGGAAGGGGCGGAGAAGATCCGTCATGATTATTGGAAGACGGTGGCACAGCGTTTCGAAGAAAGTTATATGAAACAGGTTTATGAGTGGTGTGATAAACGGGGACTTCGTACTACGGGACATATTTTATATGAGAACGACCTGGGCTATCAGACTCGTGTGTGCGGTGCGGCGATGCCTCAGCTTCGTTATCTGCATAATCCTGGAATTGATCTTCTTGGCGCACAGACGGATGAGTATCTGACTGTGAAACAGTGTGCAAGCGTGGCACATCAGTATGAACGTTCCATGACCATCAGTGAGGCTTACGGCTGCACTGGCTGGGAGCTGGATTTTTCTACTCAGAAATGGCTGGGAGACTGGCAGTTCGCGCTTGGAATTACGAGACGTTGTCAGCATCTTGCCCTGTATTCCATTACTGGCTGCAGGAAGAGGGACTATCCGCCGGTTTTCAACTATCAGAATACCTGGTGGGATGACAATGATAAGATGGAGAATTATTTTGGTCGTCTGGCGCTGTGTCTTTCTCAGGGTGAGCCGGTGCGGAAGGTGCTGATGATCCATCCGATTTCCAGCATCTGGACCGAGTGCCGCAGTGACCGGGCGGAGGATTTCAATCATCTGGAAATGAATATGGGATGGCTGGATGAGCATATTACTTCTTTAAATCGAAAAGGTGAGTATTATAACCGGATCGCAAAAGCGCTGACTGCAGGGCATGTGGATTTTGATTTTGGAGATGAGATCCTGTTGGAGCAGGACGGCAAGGTTGAGGATGGAATGTTTGTGGCAGGAAAGTGCAGCTATCAGGTGGTTGTGGTTCCGGGAGTGAGCAATCTGTTTGCAAACACGGTGAAGCTGTTGAAGGAATTTCTTGCAGCTGGTGGAATGGTGATCTGGCTGAAGCCGTATCCGGTGATGATTGAAGGAGAACGGATTGGTAGTAAGCAGATCTGCGTTGCTAAGAGATGGGATAAAAAAATAGACAGTGAAGATGTAAATGAAGAGAAATCTGACCGCAGGAAAGTGTGTGGAAAATATGGTGATATCCGGGATGTTTTAGATGAGGAAGCATTTGTTCATACGGTTGAGCATGAATGGGAGCTGACGGAAGCTGTGGCGAAATGCACCGGAAAAGATTTTACTGTGCGAAATGCCAGCGGCGCAGAGGATGGTGAGATTCTTTCCATGCTGAGAAAGACAGAAGATGGACATATTCTTTTCCTGACAAATCACGATCGGAACAATGCACATCAGGTTTACATAAAACTTGACTGCGGGAACGCTGTGGAAGAGCTTGACCCGCTGACCGGAGAAGTTTGTGAGGTGGAAACTGTTGCGGATGGAGAGGGCGTTTGCTTTACCAGGACATTCGAGACGGGGATGAGCCGAATTTATTTTGTGAAGAAAATAATAGGGGCTGGACAGATTATTAAAGAGATAAATAGTGTTGAAGACAAATGTGGAATTGAGGAAGATACTACCGTTGTGGACTTGGCGGCTGTTTCTGATGGCGTAAATGCGGTGCATGAAATGACAGTGAGCAAAGCTGCCACATTCCCATACAGACATCCGCATTACACAGATCCCGTATTAGCTACATTCGGTCCGGATGCGAAATTAAGAAGAACTATGGAGAATGTGCTGACGATAGATAAATGTACTTATGAGCTGGGGACTGCTTCAGCAAATAAAATTTGTGACGGAAATGCTATGGTGGAAGATAAAGATCTCGACGCAATTGTAGAGCAGGTATCAGAATTCAGACATGGCAGCGGACTGTCAGAAGCAGGAAGCGTCTATGAGTCCGCAGAGATGGAAATCTGGCAGGCGCAGAAGGAAATTCGTGAGAAATTGTGCATGCAGCAGGTTTACTATAACGGCGCACCCCAGCGATATACCTGGGTGGATCAGCCACATCCGGCAGATGGAACACCATTTGCCATGCATTTCCGGTTTAATGTTGCAGAAGACATTTCCAGTGAATGCAGTTTTGTAATTGAGAAGCCTTATGACCTGGAAGTTTACTTCGATGGTGTGAAATGTGCGCAGACCGGCAAATGGTTTATTGACAAAGACATGCGTTGCTTCGGACTTCCTGCTTTGAGTAAGGGGGTGCATCGGATTACCATAAAAGGCAGTTACGACCAAAAGCGGGAACTGGAAGATGTATTCGTAATTGGAAATTTCGCCGTAGATATGTCTGGCAATATTTCCAGGGAAAAAGAAATTCTGCATACTGGTGATTGGAGTATGCAAGGTTATGTAAACTATCCGGGAGGAATGATTTATCAGTACAAGGTACCGAGGCTGATCTCCGATAAGCAGGTTCTTCTTCATTTGGGTGAGTGGAGAGGTACCCTTCTGAAAGTCAGAGTAAATGGTAAGGAAGCTGGTTTTCATTTCGAAAAGAAGAATTGTGTAACAGATGTAACTGGTCTTTTCGAAAAAGAAGAGAATACTCTGGAAATTGAAGTTTCCGGAAGTCCAAGAAACATGTTCGGCCCATTCCACCAGTCCTACACCGGCTGCAGCCGGATCAGCTGGGCTGATTTTCGCACCGAGGGAATGTTCCATACGGATGGGAAGGTGCTGAAGCCTTACGGTATGATGGGGCAGAGCTATATTTGTGAGTATGAAGAACAGTAAAAAAATGAACAGGAGGATTTATCATGATTGCAGATTATGCAGACAAACTGAATTCCTACGAGGAGTTCAAAGACTATGCTGACATGGTGCAGCAGTTCATTAAACGACAGAAAGAGGAGAATCTTCCAGAAGGCAGATACGATCTGGAAAATGGTATTTTTGCTTTGGTGCAGAAATATACCACCAAGCCACTGGAAGGTGCACAGATGGAATCCCATAAGAAATACTGCGACCTTCAGTATATTGTAGAAGGCACTGAAAAAATCTATTGGGCTTCTCTTCGCAAGCTTACTGTGGAGGATGACCGCACCCCGGAAGCTGACATTATTTTCTATAAAAGTGGTCCGGAGCAGGGATACACTCTTCTGGAGGCTGGCATGTTTGGTTTCTACGCTCCTGAAGACGGTCATATGCCCTGCATCGCCGTAACAGAAGCCCAGCCCGCAACGAAAATTGTGTTTAAGATTCCGGTGAAAGGCTGAAATACTGTGGATTCAGATTGACAAGCTCTTAATAAAGCGTATACTATAGCGTGTTAGAGCCTGCTTGAAAAAACATTCCCGCAAATTGTGACGCACATCTTGCAGAAAGCCTTTATCAAACACGCTCTAGTAAGACACATAGTAGGAGGAAAGAGCTATGAAAAACAACAATAGTATCAAAACCGTAGTTGCTATCGGTATCGGTGCAGCACTGTTCTTTGTGCTGGGACGCTTTGTGGCGATCCCTAGTCCGGTTCCGAACACAAACATCAGTCTTCAGTACGCAGTACTTGGACTTCTTGCAGCAATGTATGGCCCGGTTGCAGGCGGACTCATTGGTTTCATCGGGCATACACTGATCGACCTGTCCTGGGGTGGAAGCCCATGGTGGAGCTGGGTTATCACATCTGCATTTGTAGGTGTTGTGATCGGTCTGTTCGCCAAGAAGCTTCAGGTTCAGGAAGGCGATTTCGGAAAAGGCAAAGTTGCCGTTTTCACAGTTGCAAACGTGATCGCACATGTTGTAGGATGGGTAGTTGTTGCACCTGTACTTGACATTGTAATCTATGCTGAACCGGCAAACAAAGTATTTGCACAGGGTGCATTCGCCGCTGTTTCAAACACCATCACAGGTGTTGTAGTCGGCGGTCTTCTGATCCTGGCTTATACAAAAACAATTGCAAAGAAAGGCTCCCTGGATCGGGAATAAGTTGAAAGGAAAATTTGTGAAAGACTTTGCTATGGGGAAACTTGTGGCAGAGTCTTTTTTGATGCAAAATTTTACTGGAGCGTGTCTGAAAAAGGCTTTCTGCAAGATTTTTGCAAAAGAAGATAGACTTTGGTAAGAAATTTTATTGTGGATTTAAGAAATTCGTGTTATTCTTTTGAGATGGTGTAAGGTGTACACTTATAGAGATGCAAATTGTTAAGTGGTTCTGAAGCAGTCACATTGTTCACAAATTGACGATGGATTCGCTTCAGGATATTTGATTTTGAGGTACTATATGACAGAGAAAAAATCTCCTATTATTTCTTTCAAAAACTTTTCTTTCCAGTACCGGGCACAGAAAAAGCCTACGCTGAAGGAAATTAATCTGGACATTTATCCTGGCGAGCGGGTGTTGATCGCAGGTCCTTCCGGCTGTGGAAAAAGTACTCTGGCAGGCTGCATCAATGGCCTGAATCCTTTTTCCAATCCAGGAGAATGCAGCGGGGAACTTATTGTGGATGGTGTGGATGCGCCGAAGAGCAGCATTTTTCAGCTCTCTGCACATGTGGGCACAGTGCTGCAGGATCCGGATGGTCAGTTTATCGGGCTGACGGTTGGCGAGGATATTGCCTTTGCATTGGAGAACAGCTGCATGCCGCAGGATGAAATGCATGAGATCACCCGTCACGCGGCAGAGTTGGTTGGAATTCAGGATCATCTGGATTACGCGCCCCACGAGCTTTCCGGAGGGCAGAAGCAGCGCGTCAGCCTGGCGGGGGTAATGGTGGATCAGGTGAAAATTTTGTTGTTCGATGAGCCATTGGCCAATCTAGATCCAGCTACAGGTAAGCAGGCTATTGAGCTGATCGACGAGATTCAGGAAAAAACAGATACTACGGTGGTGATCATTGAGCACCGTCTGGAGGATGTTTTGTGGCGAGATGTGGACCGTATCGTTCTTATGGGCGATGGAAAAATTCTGGCAGATCTTCACCCGGATGAGCTTTTGTCCACCAGACTTCTGGAAGAAAACGGAATCCGAGAGCCTCTTTATCTTACTGCACTGCGTTATGCAGGTGTGGAACTTGCTCCTGCGAAGAAACCGGCACATGTTGATTCTGTTGTGATAGATAAGGCAGACCGGAAGAAAATGACAGACTGGTTCTGGTCCCGCCCGGCAGCAGAGGCTGAGAAAGAACATGAGCCGCTGCTTGAAGTTAGAAATCTTACCTTTGGTTATGAGAGAGGCAGTCAGACCTTACGTGATGTTTCTCTTACAATCCACAAGGGTGAAATGGTCAGTATTGTGGGGAAAAACGGTGCTGGGAAATCTACTTTTTCCAAACTGGTCTGCGGCTTTGAGACACCAGATTCCGGTGAAATCCTTTTCCAGGGAAGGGATCTTCTGCAGGAAAATATCCGCCACAGAGCCAAACATATCGGCTATGTGATGCAGAATCCCAATCAGATGATTTCCAAGACTATGATTTTCGATGAGGTGGCACTGAGCCTTCGCAATATGGGAAAAAGCGAGGAAGAGATTCGGGAAAAAGTGGAGGAAACTTTGAAAGTCTGCGGACTTTTCCCATTTCGGAACTGGCCGGTATCGGCGCTTAGCTTCGGGCAGAAGAAGCGTGTGACTATTGCCAGTGTGCTGGTGCAGGATCCGGAACTGATCATTCTGGATGAGCCAACTGCGGGACAGGATTTTCACCATTATACAGAGATTATGGAGTTCCTTCGCGGGCTGAATGAAAAAGGGGTAACAGTTGTGATGATTACTCATGATATGCATTTGATGCTGGAATATACGCCCCGGGCACTGGTTTTTGCAGATGGCAGGCTGATCGCGGATAGAAGCGCGGCAGCAGTTCTTTGTGATCCACAGCTGATCCGTCAGGCGGCACTGAAGGAGACCAGTCTTTTTACCTTGGCGAACCAGCTGGGAATCAGTCCGGCGGAAGAGTTTGTGCAGCGTTTTATTGAGGAGGACAGGGAGGTGCGAAGCCATGGCCGCTAAGACAGTGTTGAATTATCTGCCAAGGGAAAGTGTGATACACAAGCTGACAGGTACCACCAAACTGGCGTTTTTCCTGCTTTTTACTTTTGCAAGTATGATCACTTATAATACGTGGGTACTGCTTGGGCTGTTTGCGGTGAGCCTGGCGGCGTTTAAACTGAGTAAGATTAAGTTCCGCGAAGTGCGGTTTATGATGATTTTTATGCTGGTATTTCTGGTGTTGAATAATCTGTTTATTTTCCTGTTTGATCCTAACCAGGGAACGACGCTGTATGGCACCAGACATGTGCTTTGCCACCTGTTCTGGCGGTATGATCTGACTGCAGAGCAGCTGTTTTATATGGTGAATATTTCTCTGAAATATTTTGTTGCGCTGCCGGTTGCGATCTTGTTTATTTCTGCAACGAACCCAAGTGAGTTTGCTGCTAGCCTGAACAGTATTGGAATTTCCTATAAAGTGGGTTATTCTGTGGCGATTGCGCTTCGATACATTCCAGACATTCAGCGTGACTACCACAGCATCAGCCAGGCTCAGCAGGCAAGGGGCGTAGAGCTTGGAAAAAACGAGCACTTTTTTGCCCGGCTGAAGAATTCGGTGAATATTCTTCTGCCGCTGATCCTGACCAGCCTGAATCGGATTGATACCATTTCCAATGCCATGGAACTGCGTGGGTTCGGAAAGGATAAGAAGAGAACGTGGTATATGAAGAGACCTTTTGAGAAAAGGGACTTCGTGGCAATTGGAGTTGGGGTGGTACTGCTGGTAGTCAGCATGACGGTGACGATACGGTGGGGGAGATTTTATAATCCGTTTGTTTGAGAAAAAGGGAATATGGTAAGAGATATAGATGGCTGTGCGAGGGGGCTCGCATGGCCATTTTATACTATAAATGCGATTGACAAAAAATAGTATAGATGTTACTATGAATTAACGCAACGCGTCTGTTTTTTAGGGGGTAGGAAGGTAGATCAGATGAGTAGAGGAAAAGAGGTAAAGGAATTACGTGAAAAAATGGGAATGAATCGGAGGGAATTTAGTGAGTACTATGGAATTCCTTATCGTACAGTTCAAGATTGGGAGGCTGAAAAGCGTGAACTGCCAGATTATCTCTTACGTTTGCTTAAGTATCGGGCAGAGATTGAGAATAGAGTAAAAAAAGAAACGAGCACCTCGCTTGAGCAATAGCTGTATGGTAACAAACCCATTTTATATATATATTATAACAATAGGAAATTTTCTGCAAGTGAAAATTTAAATTACTGAAAAATACTATAACAATAGAATGAATATTTAAAATATATAGTCCCTACGAGTAGCTTGATATTATTCGCCCCGTCGAATATAATAATTAAGGTACGAAGCTTTTGGAGGTGCAAGATGAAATACATGACTGCTAGTCAAGCTGCAGAAAAATGGAAAATATCACAAAGAAGAGTTCAAATTCTTTGTGCGCAGAATAGAATTAAAGGAGTTTTTAAATTAGGTGAAAATTGGGCAATTCCAATGAATACACCTAAACCAAGCGATAAAAGAAGAAAGGCGGAGAGTCATGATGAAGAAATTTAATGTGATAGATCTTTTTTGTGGATGTGGAGGGTTTTCAAAAGGTTTTGAAGAAGCTGGATTTAATATTTGTTTTGGAATTGATATGTGGAAAGATGCCACAGTTACTTATCAGCATAATTTTTCCAATGCGGTTGTGTTAAATGAGGACATTACAAAAATTTCAGGAGAGGACATTTTGAAAATGTGCAGTTTACAGGCCACTGAAGTTGACGTAATAATTGGAGGACCACCGTGTCAGGGGTTCTCTGTGTCTGGAAAAAGAATGATTGATGATGAAAGGAACAGGTTGTATAAATCGTATGTAAATATTGTATCAATTATTAAACCGAAGGCTTTTGTAATGGAAAATGTGCCTGGACTTGTGAGGCTTTTCAAAGGAAAAGTTGCAGAACAGGTTAAAGAGGATTTTACAAATATTGGATATTCTGTTCAAATGAAAATATTATCTGCGGACAATTATGGTGTACCACAGCAAAGAAAAAGGGTGTTTTTTGTAGGAATACGAAAAGATTTATCGGAAAAAGGTATAAAGTATTTTTATCCAGAGCCAATTATGGGAGAGGGAACAGGAATAAATTCGTGGACGTGCAAAGACGCTATCAGCGATCTCGATTTTGTCCCAGATGATCGTGTGTTAGGGGAAGAGATAGAATATGTATTGCCAGCAGAAAACGAATATCAAAAAGTAATGCGAGAAGGTAGTAAAAGCGTATTAAATCATTCAATAACCTTGCATACAGAAAGAACAAAAGAAATTATATCTATGGTTCCGGATGGGGGAAACTATAAAGATTTACCAGAGAATTTACAGAATACAAGGAAAGTGCATATTGCGTGGACAAGGATGAATAGTAACAAGCCATGCTTTACTATAGATACAGGACATAATCATCATTTCCATTATAAAGAAAATCGTGTTCCGACTGTGCGTGAATCGGCAAGAATACAATCATTTCCGGATTCTTTTGAATTCATAGGGATAAAAACAAGTCAGTTGAAGCAGGTAGGAAATGCTGTTCCGCCTTTGCTTGCCAAAGCAATTGCTAGAAGTCTTGAAAGTATTTTAGAAGAGGGGTGACTATATGTATGATCCAAGTAAACAGTATAGATGCACAATAATCCGAGGAAAATCACAAAAAGAAATGGATGATCTTTTGCCCGCATATGCAAAGGTCATAGACGAAATCTGTCCATGCAGTCATCAGGATTTTGAGACACTGTTTAATGAAGCTTTTAAGCGATACCTTCCAGAATCTGAACGCATAAAGAAAACTTTGGATAATCATAGGACAGAAATTTCCGGGAAATTATTTGGAATGTACTATTTCGCAGAAGATGGAATGGTATACGAGTCTGAACGAACTCAAAAGTATCTTGAAGATAATGACCAGCCTGCTTTTTTTAAGGATATATGTTTCAAAATGCAATTTCCTAATGGCATGCAAAAGGTGTCAACTACTGTCGCTAAAAGAGTTGAAGATGAGATTAGTGTTCGACCAAACGCATTTGTTTTAAAATTGTTACAAATTGCTCAAACAGCAGGTGTGACTATTACAAAGAAAGCGTTAGGCTATTATGTTTTAAATTCATTAGATGTATTACAAGGACATGCTAATCCGTATGAAGTGCTAGAAGCGATAGTAAAGGACCAGAAAGATGGAATTGAACACGACATAAGTGTTCCTGGAAAAGCGTCTTCGTATACGCATCAACATATAAATGAACAGATAAATTATTTGGAATTAGCTAATTTAATTAGAGTAACAGAAGATAAACGTGTGATTTTAAATCCCAATGAAAGCGAAGCAATTAGTCTTTTTACATCAGTTTATAAAGATAAACCAGAATTTGATGTTTATGAATATGATTTGGGAAATGCTGAAATTAGAAAAGAATTTCAATTTAAATGGGATGCATATTATGCTCGCTTATCTCAATATGCTCAAAATTTTAAGACTAGTTCTGTAGCTTTATTGTTTGAAGAAAAAAAGTCTATAGAAGAAACTAAAAAATCACGAGTTAATCTTACAGAGTTTGGAGATGAAGGGGAAACACTTGTATATAATTACGAAAAGTCGAGAGTTGCAGCGTATAATACAAGATTAGCAAATAAAGTTCTTTCACTTGGGAAAACAAGAGGTATTGGTTATGATATTCAGTCTGTCATTGCTGAACCAGGGGATGAGGCTGAGTTTGTAAAATATATTGAAGTAAAATCGACTAAGCGTTTAACCAGTCCGGACTTATCAGATCCGCTATGGGTAGATTCGTTAAATATTACAAGAAATGAATGGATAGCTGCGCAGCAGCATAAAGAGTATTATGCAATATACAGAGTGTTTTTTACACGAGAGGGGGCTACTGTTTTTGTGATAAATAATGTGGCTGAAAAGATTAAAGATGGAAGAATACAGGTAACACCTATGACATATAGAGTTGATTTTTCCAATAGCAGTGTAGATAAAGAGATACCAATTAGAAATGAGGAAAGTTAATGTACAAAGTAGTTTCGTTGTTTGCTGGCTGTGGAGGTTGTGATCAGGGTATAACAGGAGATTTTGTGTTTAATCAAAAAAGATATGAACGACTTCCGTTTGAACTTACGTATGCAATGGATATTGACCAAAAAGCATTAAATACCCATATGCTGAATTTTAGGGACAGTATAATAAAATGTGCGGATGTATGCGATGTGGAATCATCCGAAATTCCGGATTGTGATGTTATTATTGGAGGGTTTCCCTGCCAGTCATTTAGTACGGTGAATCCAACGAAGAATCCGTTTGATGAAAGAGCAAATTTGTACAAACAAATGGTACGAATTGTTAAGGATAAACAGCCACAAGTATTTATTGCAGAAAATGTGAAAGGTCTTATGACATTACATAAAGGAGAGATTTTTAAAAAAATATATAAAGCTTTTGAAGATGCTGGATATACGTTATCTTATCGTTTATTAAATGCGGCAGATTATGGCGTTCCGCAGAAACGAGAGCGGATGATTATGGTTGGGTTTAGAAATGATTTAGGAATAAAATTTGAGTTTCCAGAGGAAACAAATAAGAATAACTGGGTACCACTTTCTGTTGCAGTGCAAAAACTTGCAATTGATGAACAAAAATATTATTTTTCAAAAAGAGCTGTTTTAGGAATGAAAAATGCAAAACCAAATATGAAGAGAGGTTTATGGCAACATTTAGATGAACCGTGCCTGACGGTTACAAGTCATCTGGCAAAAGTAAGTTTAAATTCCCGAGATCCAGTTCTTTTAGTTGATCCTGAAAAAGAGTTATATCGTCGTTTTACGCCGAGAGAAGCCGCACGTATACAGTCATTTCCCGATGAGTTTAATTTTGCAGGTAGTGAAACTGATGCATACCGACAAATTGGTAATGCAGTACCTCCGGTAATGTTTTGGCATGTTACTAAAAAAGTAGCAGATTATTTAGAAAAATAAATTCCTAAAATTTGAAGATAATCTGAGGAGAAACTAAAATGACGGATGTACTTACGCCGGAGCAGCGAAGAAGAAATATGCAAAATATTCACCAGAAAGATACGTCAATTGAGCTTTGTTTACGAAAAGCATTATGGAAGAAAGGATATAGATACCGCAAAAATGTAAAAACTTTACCCGGAAAGCCAGACATAGTGATTACAAAATATAAAATTGCAATATTTTGCGACAGTGAATTTTTTCACGGAAAGGATTGGGAAGTTCTAAAACCGCGGTTGGAAAAAGGAGTGCATGGAGATTTTTGGGTGAAAAAAATTACGAACAATAGAAGACGAGATGATGAAGTTAATAAACAACTATTGTTTATGGGCTGGATTGTAATTCGCTTTTGGGGAAAGGAGATAATGAAAAACACAGATGAGTGTGTAAGGGTTATAGAAGAAACAGTATTTGATATCAAAATGGAAGTAAATGATTAAATAATGGAATAATTACAAAATTTAGGAGAAATGAAACAATGCTAGAGGCAATGACTTATCAGGATATGCTTAGTGATATTAACAAAAATGCAAGAAAGAACGGTATTATAAATGATACTATTGGTATTTTGATCACAAGGCCGGATCTGCCGACCGGAAAACAAATTATGAACAGCTTAGAATATTTTCATTTTCGAACAGGAAAATCTGTTAATTTTTATTTACCCGGTTATGGTGCGTACTGGACAAAATATGATTATCCTGATGGGATAGTTGTAACAAGAATAAACGGAGTTGAATGGTCTTTTAGCAATGAAATGTTTGTCTCATTTATTCAAAATTTAGAACATTATTCAAAATGGCAATATTCAGGAGAAAGTGAACTATTATTAGTGGAATTAAAGGATAACGTTTTGTCGTATCAAAATACAATGCAATTTCACTTGGATAACATGCTTAGGGACAGGGTTATAGGATCTATTCCTCAATTTTTTGAAACTTTATTTAGAGTATGTGCAAATAAAGATTCATTACAACAAATTAGTAACATTTTTGGGCAAAAGACAGTTAAACATGTAAGTATGGAATTTGTATTAAGCAATGTACCATCCGGTTTGAGAAAACTTTTTACAGAAGAAAAATATTTCTGTGTAAAAAATGTGGAAAATTAGAGAATATATCACATGTACTATTGGTTTAACATGCTTCAGAATATAAAATATAGAAAAATTTATGGCTATCAACTGAATTTTGTTATGGGGTATAACGTACTTACTAAGGAGAAAACCATCATGAATTTAACCAACATTTTTGAATCCACTGATTTTGTTCACGCCAGTGGCACGAAGGAAGAACTACAGGTTGCGGAATTTTTGAAAGGACAGTGCGAGGAACTGGGAGTGACGGCGAAGATAGAGGCTTTTCGGGTTGCTATGGGGGATATTGAGGAATCCCATCTTTTTGCAGATGGGAAAGAAATTCCCTGTAAGGCATTTAACTGTTGCGGCAGTGGCGTTGTAGAAGGGGAACTTTATTATATGCCGGGAACGGATCCGGTTTCCGTGGTTGGTGCTAAAGATAAGATCGTGCTTCTGGATACTCAGGGAATTGGATTTTTCGGATATCAGGATCTAATGAAGGCAGGAGCAAAGGGGATTATTTTCCAGTATGGAAATGTACATTTCCCAAATACAGATATAGACCAGAGGGATCTGCGAGAGGCTGTTGTAGGGGAAGAGCGGAAGGTACTTTGTGCTATGATTCATTCCAGTCAGGCTGTAGAGCTGGTGAAAAACAAAGTAAAGAATATCCGTTTAGAGGTATTCCAGAAAGAGTATGACGGCCAGTCACACAATGTAGTCGCAGAGCTTCCCGGTAAGCGTGACGAGTTTATTGTATTAACAGCTCATTACGATACCACTTCTTTATCTCATGGCGCATATGACAATATGAGCGGCTGTGCAGGACTGCTTGGAATTATGGAGCAGCTGAAAGGAAAGGAGCTGAACTATGGGCTTCGTCTCGTGTTCTGTGGAAGTGAGGAACGTGGACTTCTGGGTTCCAAGGCTTATGTACGTGATCATAAAGAGGAATTAGAGAAAATAGTGTTGAATATTAACTTGGATATGATCGGAACCTACCTGGGCAAGTTTATTGCCTGTGTTTCCGCAGAGGATAAGCTGGTTCACTATATTTCCTATATGGCGGCAGAAACCGGCTTTCCTGTAGAAGCTAAGAGCGGTGTTTATTCCAGTGATTCCACGCCGTTTGCAGATGGCGGTGTTCCGGCGCTGTCCTTTGCCAGAATTTCCAGTCCGAATGTAACACCAATTCACTGCCGTTATGATGTTAAAGAAGTTATGTCTATGGAGCAGCTGCAGAGAGATATTGATTTTCTGGTGAAGTTTACACAGCACTTTGCAAATGCGGTTGTATGCCCGGTTGCGCGGGAGATTCCTGAGAAGATTAAAAAAGAACTGGATGAGTACCTTTTCAGAAAGAGAAAAGAGCAATAGAGCATGAAGAAAACTCCAAAATAAATGTGCGCTATAAAGTGGGATGTGCAGATTACAGGAAAAGATTTTTGAAACGTGTTTCAGATAAGGTAGCTGGGATGAAAAAAGGAGGAGTCCTATGAGTTACATAACTACATACACAAGAAAGCATTTCGACCCGGTTCATCCGGACCCGGAGCGAATCTGCATTCAGGATATTGCACATGCATTGCCATTGATCTGCCGGGGAAATGGACATGTAAGCACCTTTTGGTCTGTTGGGGAGCATTGTATTTGCTGTGCGAAGGAGGCTCTTGGGCGAGGGTATTCCAATCGTCAGGCGCTGGCTTGTCTTTTGCATGATGCCAGCGAGTGCTATATGTCAGATGTGCCCCGTCCGCTGAAGCAGGAGATGCCCAGATACCGTGAGGTGGAAGAGCAGCTGCTTCAGGTGATTTATAAGAAATTTCTGGGAAGCAGTCTGACTGATGAAGAAGCGCAGCGTCTGAAAGAAATCGATGATGATCTTCTCTGGTATGATTTAGAGGTTCTTCTGGAAGAGAAACAACCGGGGGATGCACCGAAGCTGCACTTTGAGCTGGATTATACAGTGCGGCCGTTTGTTGAAGTAGAGCAGGAATATCTGGAAATGTTTCAAAAACTGAGCGAATCATAAAAGACAGATTTTTACCCGGAGAATGCGGCATTTATTATGCAGAAATATGAGGGATGGCAGATTCAGAAACAGACCTCAGACAGATTCTATGGGAGGAATTACACATGAACCAGGAGATAAAAATAGCGGTTTGTGATGACCTTGCGGAAGACAGGGAGAATATCACCCGGCTGCTTTCGGAATACACAGACAAAAATAACCTATATGTGAAAATAGAAGAATTTTCTTCCGGGGAGGCATTTTTATCCTCAGATACATCCGTTTATTCACTGGTTTTTATGGATATTTTTATGAGTGGGATGAACGGTATGGAGACGGCGAAGAAGCTGATTTCAAGAAACAGCCGGGTGCAGATCGTGTTCGGGAGCACCAGTACGGAGTTTGCAGCAGAGGCCTTTGATATTGAGGCGCTTCATTACATGGTGAAGCCAGTGAGAAAAGAGAAGCTGTTTCACATTCTGGATCGCTTTTTTGACAGTGTCTACTCCCTGCGGACTGTGAACGTGAAAGTGGGACGGCTGGAGGAGAGCATTTACATTTCCGATATTCTGTATGCAGAAGCAGATGGAAAACGAGCGAAAATTCACACGAAAAAGGGCGTGATAGATGCTTCCATGTCTATGGCAGATCTGGAAGAGGTTCTGCCAGCCAATGAGTTTTGCCGCCCGATCCGGTGGGCGCTGGTTTCCATGAGGGAAATCGTGGCTATGCCTACGGATATTCTGAAGCTGTCGGATAAGACAGAAATCCCCATCAGTCGTCTTAAGCGAAAGGAAATCCAGGATGCTTTTGCAAATTATAGCTGGCGAAGTACGAGACGGCGCATGCGGGGCGGAATCCTGTAAAAGAATTTACAGACTACGTTATAATTATAAAAGGAAAAAACTTTATAGCGTGTTTGAAAAAAGGTTTTCTGTAAAATATACGTTATAATCTGCAGGAGAAACTTGAAACGAAATATTGAGAGAACGTTTCGGACATGTTATGATTTGGAAAATATGAAAAACCTTTAGAAAACATTTTTTTGAAAGCGGAGGACATCATACTATGGGAAAAATTATTAATTTATCAGCAGTACTGGAAAAAGAAGAGAAATTACAGCAGGTAGTAGATTACATGGAGGAACTGAAAGACCAGTTTTCAGATTTGATCCAGGAGTATGAGGATGATGGCGCAGATGTAAGGAAAGTCGATACACTGACTGAGGCTCTGGACGCGCTGGAAGATGCATATGAGATGGTCTGTGAAGTTGCTGAGGAAGAGGAGTGATAATTTATTTAAAATAAGGTACATTCAGCTAAAAACACGAAACAACACAACGTGTTAATTAGTACTGGGTGTACTTTTCTTGTATATTGTGGAGATTTTGTAGTGTATAGAAATCGTACAAGCGTCGCTACGCGACGGCTCTAATGTTACTGTGAACTTTGTTCACAAAAAACACCTCGCGGAATGTTACCAGTGAACAGTAACGCTCCAATCTATTTTCTCATATAAAATCCCAAAAACCTATTGACATAGTGGGTTAATAGTGGTAATATCCATTTAACGAATAAATAACCCAGTAAATCAATACGGAATATCGACAATTATTGCCGAAGAAGCAAGCTGGCAGTTACTGGGGGCAGATACAGACATAACAGGCGGGCCGCCATACGGCGACATCACCTCGAATAAATGTAAAGCGGCCGCAGGCGCCGGGAAAGGAATGGATATGGCATACTATAAGGGAACACTTGGATTGATCGGAAACACCCCACTTGTAGAGGTTACAAATATTGAGAAGGAGCTTGGACTGGAAGCTACTGTTCTTGTGAAGCTGGAATACTTTAACCCGGCAGGAAGCGTTAAGGACAGAATTGCCAAGGCTATGATCGAGGACGCAGAGCAGAAAGGAATTCTGAAGGAAGGTTCCGTAATCATTGAGCCAACTTCTGGAAATACCGGAATCGGTCTGGCATCTATCGCAGCAGCTAAGGGATACAGAATCATCCTCACCATGCCAGAGACCATGAGTGTTGAGCGTCGAAACATTTTGAAAGCATACGGCGCAGAGCTTGTTCTTACCGATGGAACCAAGGGAATGAAAGGTGCCATTGCCAGGGCCAACGAACTGGCAGAGGAGATTCCGAACAGCTTCATCCCAGGACAGTTTGTGAACCCGGCGAACCCGGCAGTGCACAAGGCGACTACAGGTCCGGAGATCTGGAAGGACACTGAGGGAAAGGTTGATATCTTCATCGCAGGTGTTGGTACAGGCGGAACCCTTACCGGAACAGGTGAATATCTGAAAGAGCAGAACCCGAATGTGAAAATTGTAGCACTTGAGCCTTCTACCTCCCCGGTATTATCTGAGGGAAAAGCAGGTCCGCACAAGATCCAGGGAATCGGTGCCGGATTTGTTCCGGATGTTCTGAATACCAAGGTTTATGATGAGATTTATAAAGCAGAGGCGGATGAGGCATTTGCCACAGCGAAGCTTCTTGCACACAAAGAAGGAATCCTGGTTGGAATCTCTTCTGGTGCTGCTTTAAAAGCCGCAATCGACTATGCAAAGAAGCCTGAGAATAAGGGCAAAGTGATCGTAGCACTTCTTCCGGATACTGGTGACAGATACTATTCTACACCACTGTTTACCGAGTAATAGAGTCTATGGCTGGCTGCGTTCCGTGAAGAGCTTTTGGGCAGCGGAGTGGACAGTAATGCTTTTGTAAAATCTATGAACAATAAATAAGGAAGTGGCGTGATGCCAGTGAGGGCTGTCGTGTCTGATATGCGAAAGATGCATGTTGGAAGTGGCAGTCCTTTTTTTATTTCAGATTTAAACTTTGCAGAAAGCCTTTTTCAGACATGCTCTAAAATGTGTTTGAAAATTTATTCCATCAATCTGTGTACCCAAAGATTCATGACCATAATTTTCCATAGGTTTTTATATGCATAAAAAAAGCAATCTTGTGCATAAAAACCGTAACCTTCCTTAACATTATTGTTTCAAAAATTTCAATATGATATTCTTTTTATGAGAAAAAAGAGTGAATTTTCCTGATGAATTTTGCAGAAAACAGAGGATGCTGTGTTACCGTTTACAGGGAAATGACTGAAACAATGAGGGAGGAAGAAAGAGTGAAAAAACAAATTTCAAGATGTATCAAAATGCTGTTTCTGGGCATTATCATGTGCCTTGGCATGGCGCTGAGTGTACATGCAGACTCCGGTCAGTTCTTTAACTTTGAACCGGAAAAGTGGGATAAGGAAGGATTTTCCTGGACAGACAGTAAGGGACAGATCTGGAATGCCTATGAATATGGAACAAAGGGAGAGGCATTTATTAGTTCTGTAGACAAAGCGACTTCTATGGAATTGCAGTTTCCAAGTGTTGTATATAAAAATGGTGTGGCAAAGAAAGTAATTGGAGTAGGTTACTGCGATCCAGACAAAACTAATCCGTACGAGGCATATTATAGCTTCACTTATGGCGGGAAAAGCAGTGACTATATGTTATATAAGGTGATTCTTCCTGACAGTGTATGCTGTGTACTGAGAGATGCGTTTTATAATCATAGGGGAATAGCGGCAATTCAGCTTCCACAGAACCCTACATTATCCATTGGATACAGAGCTTTTGCTGGTTGTACAAATCTTCAGATCGTATATTTTAATGCAGCAGTGGGAAGTGCTCAGCCTGTAAAAATAGACGAATGGGCATTCCTGGGTTGTGATAAACTGGAAGAAATAACACTTCCACCAATGGGAGCATACAATGAAATTGATGGGGAGGCTTTTAAAGGCTGTGTTAATCTGAAAAGAATTTACAACGCCCCTTCCTATCTGGATATGGGAGACGAGCAATCTGTGGAGGAGGTTTCCTTTGCGGAAGGTCTTACCTATATAAATGGAATTGATACAACTGAGTGGACAAAATGGGATGAAGAGGGAGAACCTACAGAGGGACATATGGTAAATATTAAAACTCTGAAAAAAGTAACACTTCCATCTACTCTGAAAGAAATTGGCTCTGAGACATTCACAGATAATAAAAACCTTACAACCATAAATCTTCCAGATGGTCTGACAAGAATCGGAAGTTATGCATTCAAGGGATGTACCGCCCTTACCGGATTTACTTCTCTTCCGGCAAGTGTAAGCGGAGGCATTGAAGACGCTGCATTTATGGGCTGCAAGAACCTTCATCTTGAAAATGTATATATCCATGGAACAGACAGCCTACATTATCAGTTCGCTGACAGTGGTATCGTAAGCATCCGTGTTGGTTCTGATGTGAAATCCATCTGGGACGGCTCCTTTAAGGGTTGTACAGATCTGCAGTCCATTACGGTAGATGCAGGAAACTCCATCTTTTTCTCAAAAGATGGTATTCTTTATGACAAAGTTTACAAAACCTACGGTGGAGAGGTTATAGGCAATAATATTTGTTGCTATCCTGCAGGAAAAAGCTGGGCAGGAAGCTATACACTTCCGTCAGATGTGTTTCTGTTAAGCGGATTTGCCTTTGATTCCTGTAAATTTACAGAAATCCATATTCCGGCCCGGGTACTGGATCTGGATCGTGCAAGCCTGGCTTCCCTTGGGGATCATTCAAACTATTATGCCTTTGATTCCATCAAAGACAGCTGTAAATTATATGTTGTAAGAAATTCCTATGTTGATAATTATTTTAATGACCGTTATACTTTCTATTATGAGGATGGCGATGTGCTTCCGATTACCTATGATCTGGACGGTGGAACGAATAATAGCTCCAATCCATCCACTTTTGTAGGAGGAAACAGTATCAGTCTGAGCAATCCTACCCGTGAAGGCTATACCTTTGACTATTGGATGGATTGGTATGAGGATAAGATAGAGAATCCTTATACACCAACAGGGTCTGAATTAGTAAATGGTGTTAAATTTTATGCACACTGGACTAAGAACCCGGAACCGACCAAGGCCCCAGAGCCAACCAAGGCTCCGAACCCGACCAAAGCCCCGGAACCGACTAAGGCCCCGAACCCGACCAAAGCCCCAGAGCCAACCAAAGCACCAAATCCATCTAATGGCAACCAGAATACCGTAATTCCATCCAAGCTTCCGAAGCTTACTGGAACCAAGGCCACCAATGTGCTTACCGATGGCGCCAAGATTTCCTGGAAGCGGATTGCAAGTGCAACCGGATATCAGATCACAATTTCCACTGACAAGAAATTCAAGAAGAAGGTAAAGAATTATATTGTCGAGGAAAATAAAAACAATGAACTGATCTACGGTTTGAAATCTGGAAAGACCTATTATGTAAAAGTAAGAGCAATCGCACAGGGCGGCGGCAAGAAGGTTACTGGAAAGTATAGCAAGGCTGTTAAGTTTACAACCTATGTTGTGCCGAAGGTAAAGAAGATCAGTGTAAAGAATAACAAGAAGGGCACGATCACCATTACGGCATCCAAGGTAAAAGGTGCTGCTGGTTATGCATTTGTAGTGACAGCAGATTCCGGTCTTACAGATATTGTAGCAATCAAGGAAGCCAAGAAGAATACAGTAACGATAAAGAATCTTTCTAAGGGACATACGTATTATATACGTGCTTGTGCCTATAAACTGAACAAGCAGAAACAGAAGGTGTTTGGTGTGTACACAAAGAAAGCTAAGATTACAATCAAAAAATAAGAAATCAGTTGTTGTATTTAGTTACCTGTAAAAAGTGCTGCTGGTCAGGTGACCAGCAGACAGTAATAAAAAAGGAACTGTGTTTACAACCGGAGAGAACGTGACATGAAAAAAGATGAGCAGGCAAATGTGTTGCTTTCGCTGAAAAACTTATATCGGTTGTTTACCGTGAAAGATTATCCGGTCTATTCTACCGGAATTCTAGGAGAAAAAAGTAAAAAGGGTCTGACTCTGGTCAGATTCTGGGATGAATATCTTCTCTATGAGTGGAAAAGCACCAGACACGGAAAAATGATTTTTCGAAAGGATGGAAGCCAGAACCGCTATCATTCGGAATTCTGTAACCGCAAGGAAAGCTTTCCCCTGTACCAGGTATATCTGCAGGAAGTGCTGGAATGCCTGAATGCGGAGACATTTGGCAGTCAGATACTGATTTTTGAAAAATTCTTGAAAGAGAAAAATTATAACCATTCTGTGTTTGTGCAGAAGATGAGAAAATTTCTGGACATGGCCATGGAATCAGATCCATGGCTGTCCAGAGAGTGTGGAGAAAAGTTGACTTTCTGGATCAATTACATAGAGAAAAAGCAGAAGGATTTTTCCAGATCCTTTGGGGCTGCCTGGTTCTTTACCATGCTTTGTCTGCATGCAATGGCAGGTCCGGAAATGTCAGAAGTGAAAATGGAACTGGTAAGGAACCGGGAGGACTTAAAACCGAAGCATATCTGGAATTGTATTTACCAGAATTCCGGGGAGACCAGGCAGAGTTTTCTTACTCTACGAAACTGTGAATTGTTCCGGAAATCTGTGAAAGCCAGCCATTTCTTTGGCAGAGAAGAAGAGTTATATGACTTGAAAGAGATGTTCTTCAATTCCGGAAAGTATCTGATTTCCGGAATTGGAGGAATTGGAAAAACAGAACTCATGCGTCAGCTTGTGAGCTGGATGGAGCAGGAAGAAGTAAAGTGCCGGATCGCAGCTGTTCAGTATGAGGAGAATCTGGCGGTCAGCTTTTCCAGAAGTTTTCTGAATCTTACTGGTGAGAGCGTGGAAGAAAGATTTCACGAAGGTATCTATCACTTGTCAGAAGAGCATCAGGAAAAAACAGTGCTTTTTCTGGATAATATGAACCATACGGAAGAGGAAGATCCTTACCTGTCAGAGCTGAAAGATCTGCCGTGCACCATATTTGTTACTTCACGTCAGAAACATCTGGATGGGTTTACTACATTTGGCATAAAGGCACCGCAAAAGAGTGCCTTAAGTTTGATTTTTCGTGACAATTACAACAAAATACTTTCCAGAGAGGAAAAAGACCGGCTGAGTCGTTTGCTGGAAAAAGAGATTTTTCAGCATCCTCTGACATTGAAGCTTCTAGGAAAAGCGGGGACCTACTATTTCGGAAATTGGGATTATCTGGAAGAAGAGCTGCAGAATAATTGGAATGATGTTGCAGAAGAGTCCGGACTCATTGATATGTACCGTGGGCTGTACAGACTGGCTGATATTGGAGAAACAGGAAGCCAGCTGGCAAGGATGTTCGCGCTTTTGCCCTATCAGGAAATTGACCAGAACTTTACAGTGATGTTTTTTCAGGGATTTTTGAAGAAAAATGAAACTCTTGGAAAGGCACTTGGCAGGCTGGTGAAATTCGGATGGTTGGAAGATACGGGAAATGGTTACCGTATGCATCCTGTAATTGCAGAGAGTCTGTGTACAAAGGCTTTTTTAGAAGCAGAGTTTCAGCCATTCTGGGAGCGGGTCAGGAAGTGCTTTTTCCCGAAACAGGCACCGAAAGACGAGGATTCCCGCATGGAGGAAATTGCGTGGCTTGTCTTTCAGGGGATATCCAGAGTGCAGGGTGCGGTCAGTGACCAGCTTGTGGCACTGGCGGCAGAGGCTGCCCGATATCTGGAGCTGCCGGTTCCTATGTGCGGGAAAATCCGGGAACTGGAAAAAAGATGTGCAGAGATTTCCAATGAGACGAAGTTTATGGTAGCGTGTCTGACAGAGACAAAACCTGAACAAAACGAAGAATATATAGAACTCTTCCGCGAACAGCTGAAAAAGAGAACGCTATCATCGGAATGGATGTTGTTTGCTATAAGTGATTTTTGCAATAGGTTGGAGCAGAACAGTAATTATGAGTGTTACCGGGAGATCTGTGATTTAATTTTTCAACAGAAGGATAATATTGATTATAAAATTGGATATGCGCTTTTGCAGACGAATATGCAGATGTTAAAGCTTAATGTGAAAAAGGCTGAAATGTGGGCAGAACGTGGAATCCTCATGTGTGTACAATGGGGGCATAGCCAGAGAATACTGGATTTTCTTTATCCAAAAGCAGAATGTCATATGTTTTTTCAGGAAAAAGAAAAGCTGGCAGATTGTCTGGAAAAAATAGAGCAGATACAACAGATACAAAGAAAGCGTCAGGGTGAGAGTGAGTATGCAATATGGCAGCTTCGTGGTCAGCTTGCAGCTATGGATCAGAATATGGAAGAAGCTGCCTATTGTATGGAACAAGCAACGGACAGGTGCAAAATGTACTGTGGTGAGAAAAATCAGATGTATTCTGCCCTGTCAGAGGAACTGGCACGAATGTATAATGCCGCCGGACGAAGGGAAGAGTCGTTGGCATGTCATCTTGCGGTTCGCAATCAGCTGCTTAAGAATGGCTATCGTGAGGGTTCTTTGCTTCTGATGGTGGATAACAATATGAGTGTAGTCTACCTGGACTTGGGAAAGCCGGAAGAAGCGATCCCATATCTGACAGAGGCACTGGAGCTTGCGAAGGAGAATGGACTTGTAGGTCCGGCAGTCGCAGAGCCTACCTGGAATCTGGCACGCGTTTACCGCGCACTTGGAGATGAGGAAAAAGAAGATATATATCTGAAAGCCGCCGTGGAAGGCTTCCGGGAATGCTACCCGCCGGAACATCCCAAGCGGATCGCAGCTGAACAGAGACTGAAAGAACGCCAGGGGGAATGAACCTGGCGTTCTTTCTGCTTTTATGGAAAGATGTGCGGCGGTATACTTAAAGCTGACTACGACTAATCCTATTGACATACTAGAGTACTTTATAGTAACATAAATCAAAATCGGCCGAGCTCTTTGCGCGAGGGATCTTTTTTGTCTGAAAGAGAAAGATGGAGCTGGGGAGAGACTAAATTTACTGCCACAGGAGGCTAATCATATGAGCGAAATCACTGCAACCAAAGAGCAGCAGAATAAATACGAAGCTTTAAAAGAATACTTACGCAGTCTGGGAAGTGTGGCTGTGGCTTTTTCAAGCGGGGTGGACTCTACGTTTCTTTTGAAAACAGCACACGATGTGCTGGGGGATAAATGTATCGCGATTACTGCCATGTCCTGTTCTTTCCCGAAGAGAGAACTGGAAGAGGCGAAGACCTTCTGTGAGAAGGAAGGAATCCGCCACATTACAGTAGAGTCTGAAGAACTGGAAATTGAGGGCTTCTGCCAGAACCCGACTAACCGTTGCTATATCTGCAAGAAAGAATTATTTGAGAAAATCTGGGACATTGCCACAAAAGAGGGGCTGAATGCAGTGGCAGAGGGTTCCAACATGGACGACAATGGTGATTACAGACCTGGTTTACAGGCTGTTGCAGAGCTGGGGGTGAAGAGCCCGCTGCGCCACAGCGAATTGTATAAAGCAGACATCCGTGCCCTGTCTAAAGATCTTGGCCTTCCCACCTGGGAGAAACAATCCTTCGCCTGTCTTTCTTCCCGTTTTGTATACGGTGAGACTATCACGAAGGAGAAACTTGGCATGGTAGACAAGGCAGAACAGCTGCTTCTGGATCTGGGATTTCATCAGCTTCGTGTGCGTATTCATGGTACATTGGCACGAATTGAAGTATTGCCAGATGAACTCCAGAAAGTCCTGGAGAACCGCAACCAGATCGTGAAAGCATTCAAAGAATACGGCTTCACATACGTGACCATGGATCTTCAGGGATACCGAATGGGAAGTATGAATGAGACATTGAAGAAATAGTTTTCGACTTATGAATTATCGTCTATACTATGCTGTTAGTTAATTGTTTTAAATGCTGTTTTGCTTTATCATTAAATTAATCGTCTGACAAATTTTGGGAGGGAGTATGCTGCGGGCTCATTTGCAGAATAGCAGGTTATCCATTTAGAGGAAGCGTTTATTGTTATGCAACAGATATTAATGGAAAAATCTTTGCCTCTGGAGTGTGTTTGAAAGGACGAAAAAAAGAATAGCGAGGTAAAGCGTATGAGAAACAGACGACTGGCATTGGCTGCAGCATTGCTGCTGGCAATCACAAGTGCAGACGGAGCAGCACTGGCAGTAAGTGGAGCTGATTTTTCTTCTGAGGAAGTAGCAGAAGCAGTTTTTGACGAAGTGGAGAATGAGGGTCTGGACAATCAGGATGAGGTTCAGGAACAGGTTCAGACTCCGGAGATGGATCAGGTGGAGGAACAGTCATCCGAGGATTCATTCTCAGATGCGTCTGGCATGGAAGCAGCTGCAGAATGGCAGAATGAGGAAGCGGCAACAGCAGACGAAGCCCTGGTTTTTTCAGATGGAGAAGACATAGGAATTACCTATACCTTGTCAGATGACGGGAAACTGGTAATTTCCGGAACTGGAAGCATAGCAGATGATGCATTTGCTGGCAACACTAAGATAACAAGTGTGGTTATCTCAGAAGGAGTGACCGGCATTGGTTCCGGTGCATTTACCGGCTGCACCAATCTGACAAGTGTGACAATTCCAGAAGGCGTAACAACCATAGATGGTATGACATTTGGCAATTGTACCAGTCTGACAAGTGTAACCATTCCGGGAACGGTAACCTCAATAGAAGTTCAGGCATTCTGGAACTGCAGCAGTTTGACAAGCATAACTATTCCTGCAAGCGTAACGAGCATCGGAAGCGGTGTATTCCAGGGCTGTACCAGCTTGACAAGTGTAAAGCTTTCAGAGGGTCTGACCAGAATTGGAGATCAGACTTTTGGCAGATGTAATGCGTTGGAAACCATAGAAATCCCGGCAAGTTTGACATCTATAGGAAATGATGCGTTTAAAAACTGTGCCAAGCTGAGAAGTATCCGCTGCTATGCAAATAGCAGCACGTGGCAGCCCAGATACATTTGTGATTCAAATACAACCGTATATTACAGCTACAATCCGAACCATACTCATTCCTACAAGTCACATGTGATAAAAATGAGTGGCTGTACCTATTCAGGATCTGAAGAAGAAATCTGTGAATTTTGCGGTGATTACTATACGAAAGAAACACCGGCACTTGGTCATGACTGGAACCGTGGGGAAACAACAGAAGATGCTTCCTGTGAAAGTGACGGAGAAAAAACTTATACCTGCAGAAGATGTGGTGACAAAAAGAAAGAGACAATTCCGGCAACCGGACATAGCTGGGTAAGGTCATGGCATGAAGATGCAACCTGTACAGATGACGGAGTCGATGAATACACCTGCAGATATTGCGATACGGAAAAGAGAACTACAATAAAAGCAACCGGACATAAATTTTCTGCATGGGCAGTAACCCAGGAAGCAACTGTGGATGAGGAAGAAGTCCAGACACGTACCTGCAGTGCATGCGGCGAGCAGGAAACAAAAATTACCCGGGACAGACTGCAGCCAACAATGAAATTGAATCAGTCCAGTATTGTGCTGAAGACCGGACAGAAGACGAAGTGTCTGAAAGTAACCGGGCTTGCAAAGGGAGATTTCATTTCCACCTGGAGTACGGATAACTGGAGTATTGCAGATGTATCTGTTAGTTCAGATGGAACCTGTAACATTACCGCCGGTAAAACTACAGGCAAAACCCGTATTCACATATACCTGAACAGCGGATATGAAAAGTCTGTTACCGTAAAAGTCCAGAAAACCGCTGTAAAAACCACAAAGATCAAAGGTGTGCCGAAAACACTGAAATTAAAGAAAAATCAGAAATATTCCCTGAAACCGGTTTTAAAACCAGTAACAAGCAAAGAAAAAATCACCTACAAATCCAGCTCCTCCAAGGTGGTAAAGGTAGATTCCAAGGGCAGAATTACTGCAAAGAAAAAAGGAACAGCCGTAATTACGGTGAAAGCAGGGAAGAAAACAGTTAAGTGTAAGGTGACTGTGAAATAACGTATATTTTGAAAGGACAGGAATGAAATATTTTCTGTCCTTTTTCATGAATATTTATTGATTCTTTTTCTCACATTTCCTATAATAAGCCTATGTGTTATAAATTTACCCATGTGACATATAAAAACGTCGGAAAGAATATTGTATTTCGTAGAAGTCAGCGACGCATTTTACCTGTTGCAGGGGCTTTTTGTTTTGAAGATTTGGGATTTCAAACAGGTTCTGATCTGTCATGGCAGCAGGTCTTTGGACAGTGCAGCTGGCAGAAGTATATATTGGTTAAGCTGCGGCATCAGGTTCCATGAGGGAGTAAAAAAATATGAAGAAAAAATGTGTGGCAATGATGTTAATCGCAATAATGACCGCATCTTTAGCTGGTTGTGGAAGCAGCAAGGACGGAAGCGGTAAATCTGTAAAGCTGGATTCGGATCACCCGGTGTCCCTGACGATCTGGCATTATTACAACGGTGCCCAACAGGCAATGTTTGACACCCTTGTAAAGGAATTTAATGCCTCCGTTGGAAAAGAGGAGGGTATCTACGTGGAGAGCTACAGTCAGGGTTCCGTATCCGACCTTGAGGAAGCAGTCAACAGCTCTTTGAACGGAGAAGTAGGAGCAGAAGAACTGCCGGATATTTTTTCTTCCTATTCTGATACTGCTTACGCAGTACAGCAGCAGGATAAGCTGGCAGACCTTTCCGTGTATTTTACAGAAGATGAGCTGTCCAGGTATGTAGATTCCTACATCCAGGAGGGCTATTTTAACCAGGATGGCGCTTTATATCTTTTCCCAGTTGCCAAATCCACAGAGATTACCATGATCAATAAGACTGACTGGGAGCCTTTTGCAGAAGCCACTGGAACTACAGTGGAGGAACTTGCCACTACAGAAGGTATTACAGAGGTTGCACAGCGCTACTATGAGTGGACGGATGAGCAGACCCCGGATGTGCCGGACGATGGAAAAGCATTCTACGGCAGAGACTCCATGTCCAACTATTTTATCATTGGCATGAAGCAGATGGGAAAGGAAATTTTCCAGGTGAAAGATGGAAAAATGACCTTAAATACAGACGAAGATCTGATCCGCCGCCTTTGGGATAATTACTATGTACCATATATGAAGGGCTACTTCGCATCTCTTGGAAAATTCCGTTCCGATGATGTGAAGACAGGAGATATTCTTGCATACACGGGCTCCACATCTTCTGCCGTATACTTCCCGGATACCGTGGAAATAGGGAATAAAAGCTATCCGATTGATTACATCGTATGTGATTCTCCGGTTATGGAGGGCGGCGAGAACATAAAAGTTCAGCAAGGTGCCGGAATGGCAGTGACCAAGTCTGATAAGGAACATGAGTATGCTGCAAGTGTATTCCTGAAATGGTTCACACAGAAGAACCAGAATCTGCGCTTTGTATGCGAATCCTCCTATATGCCGGTTCTGAAAGAAGCCAACAGCGTAGACGCACTGGATTCCGTTATCAAAGAGAATAATATAGAAGTCAACCAGAAGGTTTACGATTGTTTTACAACGGAAATGGAAGACTTTGATAAAACAAGTTTCTATACAATTGGAGCCTTTGACAATAGCTACAGTGCCCGTAAGATCCTGGATTATTCTCTGGCTGACAAGGCAAAGGCTGATAAAGATGCCATGGACGCTGCAATCGCAGCCGGAGAGAGCCGGGAAGAGGCTCTTGCACAGTATCTGACAGATGAGAATTTCCAGAGCTGGTATACGGAATTCTGCCATAGCCTGGAGTGTATTTGAAAAAACATTCAAAGTGTTTTTTTAGACAGATTCTGGACATAAGGAGGTGAGGAAGGCTGTGAAGAAAAAGAAATCTCTTTGGAATATATTTCTGATTCCTATACTGATCATTGTGTTTGTACAGGGTGCAGTCCCATTCCTGACATTGATTTTCAGCGGAATCCGCTCAAACATGGAGAATGCGGTTATCGGTCTGGACAGTCATACGGTGGAGAACCGTAAGGTGGTTCTGGAGAACGATATGATCGAGCAGTGGAGCAGCGTGTACAAGGAAAGTGACAGTCTGTCCTCTGCGCTGACAAAGGTATTGAGCAATCATCAGATGGATATGCAGGGCTTCATGGGCTCAGGGAAAGTTCAGGAGGAATATCTGGAAACGGTTTTTTATGATATGGTGGAGGTTTTGCAGTACAATTCCACTTCTGGAATTTTTCTGGTTCTGGGAAATGACGGTGATACAGATTCGGAAGGGGAATACAAAGGCTTCTGGGTGAGAGACTCAGATCCCCAGACCAAAACGGCTTCCCGCACGGACCTGCTGATGGAGCGTGGAAGTAAGGTACTGTCGCAGAATATGTCCATTTCACTGGATACTTCCTGGCATACAGATTTCCACTTCCAGGGCAATGGGAAAAGAGATGCCGATGACTTTTTTTACCAGCCATATATAACAGCAGAAAATTACGTTGATTCCCGCACCAGTATGAAAAATCTGGGCTATTGGTCGAAGCCGTTTATTCTGGAAGATTTCTATAAGGATAACCATAAGATGATCACATATTCGGCACCTCTTGTTTATGATAAAACCGTTTACGGTGTGCTTGGAATTGAAGTGGGAGTGAATGATCTGACCAAATTTTTTCAGGTAAAAGATCTGGATTCCGATCTGAATGCAGGATTTGCCCTTGTGGTAGACCATGGAAATGGAAATTATGAGGGAATTGCCGGTGAGGGTGCGCTGTATGATGCAGTTTCCCGGGACGGAAGTGACTTTGTTCTGGAGGAGCCGGTGCAGGAGAATTTGCGGCTGGTACAGGGGGCTGCCATTGGGAAACAGCAGATTTACGGACTTGTGAGCAATCTGGAGCTGTACAGCAGAAATGTGCCGTATGAAGATACGCAGTGGGCATTGTGCGGTTTTGTTACAGAGGATTCTGTGTATGGATTGATTTCCGATGTTTATGAGAGAATTCTGGGAGCGATTCTGGGAAGTGCCCTGATGGCGGTTATTCTGGTTTATTTTCTTGTCCAGTATGCGACGGAACCGGTTTACCATCTGGTGGAGAGTGTACGAGGCGGAGTGAAGGGAATTCACGGTTTTCAGGAGTCAGGTATTCAGGAGCTTGATGAGCTCCATAAAGTGATAGAGAATCTGACGGATACCCAGATGCAGACAGAGAATCAGCTTCTGGAGGAAAAGGAGCGCTATCGGATTGCGGTAGAAAGTTCCCAGGATGCCTTTTTTACCTACAAATGTAAGGAAAAACTGCTGGAAATAGTTAACAGTAAAGGCAATGACGGTGTATGGGACTGCGGAAAGCATCCGGAATTTCTTGATAATGACAGTATCCATCCGGCAGATAAGGCAAAGCTGGTGAACGCAGTAAAAAGCTCAGACGGCGTTCTGGATGTTGACTTTCGTCTGCAGCATGCCAATGGAGAATTTCAGTGGGTAAATCTATCCGGAAGCATTACTTTTGATGAGAATAAAGAGCGCAGCAGGGTCGTTGGCTGTATTCACAATGTGCATCAGCACAAGCTTCTGGAGCAGGCGCAGAAAAGAAAGCAGATTTATGACTCCATTACCTCTTTTTACCGCCTTGGAAGCGGACTGGAAGTTGTGGAAACACTGTGTCGGGATGACCCGGAAGGGGTACTGGTACTTCTGGAAATCCAGCAGTTTTCCAAAATCGATGAGCGCTATGGCCTGATCTTCGGAGATATTATTCTGGAGCAGTTTGCCGGTCTGCTGGCGAAGCGCTTCCAGGAGGACGGTTTAAACGGTGGTATTTATATCAGGGCTGGTGCAGACCAGATGCTGGTATGGCTGCCGGTATGTACGACCGGACCGATCGTGAGAAGTGTGCAGGGACTGGAAAAGGATTTTGGGGCGCTTACAGATGAGAAGCATCTGTCCCTTTCCCTGAAATGCGGAATCGCAGTTACAGGAAGCAGAAATTCGCTGTCTGAGGCACTTGAACAGACGAAGATTGCTCTTACAGCTGCACGTCATGGAAAGCGGGAAATCATGTTCTATGAGGAGCTTTCAGCGGAGGAAAAAGCCTGTGCTGCTGATGTGGCATTTGCGGAGGTGGCTTCTCTGGAACGTCTGAAGGAAATGACACTTTCCTCCATAGCTCTGAACCTGTTTGACAGAGATGGTGATACTTCTGTGGTTCTTGATATTCTGGCGTTGAAGCTGCAGGAAAAGTACCATCTGGCAGACATTGTGATCACTCATTTCAATGGAGAATATATGGTAAATAACTTGCTGTACTGCTGGAAAACCTGGGAGAAAAAGGATGGATGGGACGGTATGGTCCACTGTTCTGAGAAGCAATACCAGCATTTTGTGGAGACACAGGAAATGCAGCAGATTCTGACTTCCGGGGAAAGCATACTGAAAGAGCCGCTGATTCAGCCTTTTGCTTCAGGCAGAAACGATATTGTATTCCATATGACAGACAACGGACAGTATTCCGGAAGTATTGTATTCCAGGACATTGACCAGGAGGTTCTGGAGAAAAAAGAAGAGTGTAAGTGTCTGGAAGAAATCAGCGCAATTATTCAGAACCGGTTGAATCTGGAGCGTCACGATCTTTCTGCCAAGGCGAAATCGGATTTCCTGGCCCGTATGTCTCATGAGATCCGTACTCCTATGAACGGTATTATCGGTATGACGGAGATCGCATTGAAGGATGGACAGACTGAGGAGCGGCGGATCGACTGTCTGAGAAAAATCGAGCACTCCTCGGAATATCTGCTTGGGCTTATCAACGATATTCTGGATATGTCCAAGATCGAGAGCGGAAAGATGAGGCTGATCGAAGAAAAATGTAATCTTATGGAAATGATACAGGGACTTCATCCTTTGCTGGAAGCGAAGCTGAACGAAAATAACATTCAGTATATAGCAGATATCCAGCTGAAAAACCATTGGTTTCTGGCTGACTCCCTAAGGCTGAACCAGGTTCTGGTAAATCTTCTGGGAAATGCGCTGAAGTATTCCAAGCCAGATGGACATGTGTGGCTGACCGTTCGCGAGACGGAAGAAGAGAAAGGTTTTTCCAATCTGTATTTTCAGGTCAGAGATGATGGAATCGGAATTTCACCTGAGAACCAGCAGCTTATTTTCCGGCAGTTTGAACAGGCGGATAATTCTGATAATGCGAGAAAACAAGGCACCGGTCTTGGGCTTGCCATCAGCAGAAGAATTGTGCGGATGATGGATTCGGATATTAAGCTGGAAAGTGAGCCGGGGAAGGGAAGCACCTTCAGCTTTAATGTGAAGCTTCAGCCGGTAAGCTGCGAGAAGACTACGGTTACCAGCCAGCCAGAGGAGATCAGCTTCCCGGGCAAACGGATCCTGGTGGTAGAGGATAACGAGCTGAATATGGAGATTATCTGTACAATTCTGGAAGGTTACAAAATTCTGACAGAACAGGCAGTTAACGGAAAAGAAGCCGTTTATCAGATGGAAAAAACAGCTCCAGGGTATTATGATATGATTCTTATGGACATTATGATGCCGGAAATGGATGGTCTGGAGGCTGCCAGAGCAATTCGGGCGATGGAGCGTGAGGATTGCAAAACAATCCCGATTTATGCAATGAGTGCCAATGCCTTTGATGAAGATGTGAAGCGTTCCCTTGCAAGCGGTATGAACGGACATCTTTCCAAGCCTGTGGACATACAGGTGTTGGAGAAAACACTGAAGAAAGTGCTTGGATGAAAATAAATGGTTTTTTAATGCATCTTGTGCAATATATTGACAGTTTGTGCCAACCCCGTCTTTTACAGACGGGGTTGTGTTATATTTATGGCAATATAGAAGGGAGCAATCACAAGCATGAAATATCAGAATATCATAGATAACATGACCCTGAAGGAAAAAGCCGCATTCCTCAGTGGAAAAAGCGAGTGGCAGACAAGAGATTTCCCGCGTCTGGATATCCCGGCGATTTTCTGTTCAGACGGACCGAATGGTGTGCGTAAACAGGCTGGAGCAGGAGATCATCTGGGAATCAATCCAGCAGTACCGGCAACCTGTTTTCCTACAGCGGCAGCTATGGCAAACAGCTGGGATGAAGAGCTGGAGCAGAGGGTAGGCGTTGCCCTTGGTGAAGAATCCATGGAAGAAGACGTAAACGTTCTTCTTGGACCGGGACTGAACATTAAGAGAAATCCTCTCTGTGGACGTAACTTCGAGTATTTTTCCGAAGATCCCTATCTTTCCGGAAAAATGGCAGCTGCTTTTATCCGCGGTGTGCAGAGCACAGGAGCAGCAGCCTGCGCAAAACATTTCGCTGTAAACAGCCAGGAGCTTCGCCGTATGGCAATGAACGCAGTGGTAGATGAGAGAACTCTCCGTGAGATCTACCTCACCGGTTTTGAGATTGCCATCAAAGAGGGCGGCGCGAAAACGGTTATGAGCAGCTACAACGAAGTAAACGGTGTCTACGCCAACGAAAACGAGCATCTGCTCAAAGACATCCTTCGCGATGAGTGGGGCTTCGATGGCTCTGTGATCACAGACTGGGGTGCTTCCAACGACCATTCCCTGGGTGTAAAGAACGGTTCCAACCTGGAAATGCCGACTCCAGGACTTGATGCAGCAAGAGAGCTTCTTGCCAGTGTAGAAAGCGGCAAGATCAGCGAAAAAGATATCGATGAGCGTGTAGACGAGCTTCTTGACCTTGTACTTACTACTTCCGAAAATGCGAAACATTACAAGAAAGTGGCTGACAAGAAGGCTCTCCATGAGGAGCATCACAAGCTGGCACGTCTTGCCTGCGAAAACAGTGCAGTCCTTCTGAAAAACGAAGGTGGAATTCTCCCGGTTGGAGAAAAGGTTCAGGCAGCCATAATCGGTGACTTCGCTTTTGACCCAAGATACCAGGGCGCAGGTTCCTCCATGGTAAACTCCACAAAAGTAGATTCCATCAAGGACATGCTGGAGACCAGCGGAATTTCCGTAACTGGAATCGTCCGCGGTTATCAGCGTGACGGCAAGGAAGACGAAGCTATGAAAAAAGAGGCCGTGGATCTTGCACGCCGTTCTGATGTAGTTCTGTTTTTCTTCGGACTGAACGAAAAAAGCGAGACAGAAGGTCTTGACCGTAAGCATCTCCGCATTCCCCAGAACCAGATCAACCTGATTCAGGAGCTGGCAAAAGCAAATGCAAACATGGTTGGTATCATCAGCGCAGGTTCTGTTATCGAAATGCCATGGCACCATCATTTCAAAGCCCTGCTTCACACTGCTCTCATGGGTCAGGCAGGTGCAGGTGCAGTGCTTGACATTCTTTCCGGTAAAGTTAACCCATCCGGAAAGCTTGCTGAAACTTATATTAAGAAATACGAGGACACACCTTCTTACAATTATTATCCTTCCCAGGAGCGTAATTCTGAGTACAGAGAGGGAATTTACGTAGGATACCGCTATTTTGACACAGCTGGTGTGCCGGTAAATTATCCATTTGGACACGGTCTTTCCTACACTACATTTGAATATGGCAATCTCCAGGTGAAACCAGACAGTGTAACCTTTACCCTTCGCAACACAGGGAAATACGACGGAGCAGAAATCGCACAGCTTTACGTAGGACTTCCGGGAGCAAAGGTTTTCCGCCCGGTCAAGGAGCTGAAAGGTTTTTCCAAGGTGTTCTTAAAGGCAGGCGAGGAGAAAACCGTTACCATTAAGTTCGACGACAAGACATTCCGTTACTGGAATGCGAAGACAAATAAATGGGAAGTAGAAGGCGGCGTTTACAGCATTATGATCGGTGCAAGCTGTGCGGATATCCGTCTTCAGGATTCTCTTGCCATTATCGGAACCACTGAGGTGATGCCATACTATACCAACCGCGTTTCTTCTTACGTGGAGGGAAAAATCCAGCAGGTCGGAAATGAGGAGTACGAAACGATCCTGGGACATTCCATTCCGGACGGAAGCTGGAGCGGCGAGCTTGGCATGAACGATGCCCTTTGCCAGATGTATTACGCAAAGAGCGGAATTGCCCGCTTCATCTGTAAGAAGCTGGGCGAAAAGCTGAAAAAGAGCGAGGCAGCGGGAATTCCGGATCTGAACACCTTGTTCCAGTACAACATGCCATTCCGTGCAATCGCTAAGATGACAGGCGGTATGGTTTCTATGGAAATGGTAGAGGGACTTCTGAAGGTTGTAAACGGCCATTTCAGCGGACTTGGAAAAGTAATCAGCGGATTTTTCAGAAACCAGAAGCTGAACAAGCAGTACGAGAAAGATCTGGAAGAGCAGAAATAGGAGGAGTATCATTATGGGAAAAATCAAACAGTTAATCGAAGATCACCCAAACATCTGGGAGTTTATTAAATTCAACGTATTATCCAACTGCGCAACTATTACAAACTTCATTATCATGTGGCTGTGCACCGGTTTTATTTTCAAAAGCTTTGCAAATACACCATTTAAGTTTCTGGTGTTCAATTACGCTGATAATATCGAGTCCAATCTTGGTTTATGTGGATTTTTAAGCTTTTTGGTTGCAACTGCAGCAGCTCAGACCGTAAACTTCTTTGTACAGAAGAACCTGGTTTTCAAATCCAATGCAGCGTTTGAGAAGGCTGTACCGAAATACATTGTACTTGCAGTTGTGCTGGTGCTTGTATCCGCAGCACTTCCGGCTTACAGCCAGAGCTTTTTCGTAAACATCGGTATTTCCGAAGCACTTGCACCTACACTCGCAAATGTTCTGAACATTCTGGTTCAGGTAGTTCTCAGCTACCCGACCATGAAATTCTGGATCATGCCGAACAAATAAAGATGATTGTCCTTTACCCGGATTGCCTTGCAGTCCGGGTTTTTTAATGCTAGAGCGTGTTTGAAAAAGGCTTTCTGCAAGATGTGCGTCACAATTTGTGGGAGATTTCGCTCGGATGAGGGCGCCGTAGCGGGCTACGGCAACCGAATTCGGGTGAAATCTCCCACAAATTGGGGCGTGCAGATTGCGGGAATGATTTTTCAAACACGCTCTAATATTAAAAGGCGGAATTTAACAATTTAAACACATTTTTCCCACAAAGAGAACACAAATTGTCTATATACTGTGAACTATCAAATGAAAAGAACATAAAGGAGTTTCTAAAGGAGGCTTTTATCATGAAGAATAGAAATGAAGAATTAAAGAGAAAACTTAAAAAGGCAGCAAGCATTAGTCTTTGTGCAGTACTGGCAGGCGGCCTTGCAGCAGGAACATATACAGGAGTTAACTATCTGACAGGCTATGAGCAGAGCGTACAGGCAGCAAGCGAAGATAAGGTTGAGCTGCTGAAATCCGAGAAGAAATCGGATGATTCCAAGGATGACAGCAAAGATGAGAGTACAGCAAAGGGTAGCCTTGATGTATCTGAAATTGTAGAAGCGGCAATGCCAAGTATCGTTTCCATTACAACTAAATCTGTAGAAGAGGTTCAGAACTACTACGGAATGTTTGGCCAGTACGGTGCTTATTCACCATCCCAGGAACAGGAGGTTCAGGGAAGCGGTTCCGGTATTATCATTGGTAAGAACGATTCCGAGCTTCTGATCGCAACCAACTATCATGTAGTAGAAGGTGCGGAGACCTTATCAGTTGGCTTCTGCGACAGCACAGCATGTGAGGCTAAGGTAAAAGGCTATGACAGCGAGAAGGATCTTGCAGTTGTAGCAGTTTCCCTGGATGATATTGACAGCGATACAATGGATGCCATTACGATCGCAACCATCGGTAATTCCGATGACCTGAAGGTTGGTGCACAGGTTGTTGCAATTGGTAACGCACTTGGTTACGGTCAGTCCGTAACAACCGGTATTGTAAGTGCCAAGAACCGTCAGCTGAATTCTGATGATACAGTCGGCGATTATGACAGCGACAGCAATTCCGCTACAAACCTGATCCAGACAGATGCAGCAATCAACCCAGGCAACAGCGGTGGTGCACTTTTGAACATGAACGGTGAGGTTGTTGGTATCAACTCTGCAAAGCTTGCTTCCACAGAGGTTGAGGGTATCGGTTATGCAATTGCAATTTCTGATGTAACAGATACTCTGGAGAGCCTGATGAATGAGGAGACCAGAGATAAAGTTGATAACCACGGTGTTCTGGGAATCACAGTTCGGAGTGTTGACAGTGAAGTAAGTGAAGCATATGGTGTTCCGGAAGGCGTTCTTGTAAGAGACGTAACAGAAGGCGGTGCAGCTGATAAGGCTGGCATTGAAGCAAAATCCATCATTACAAAATTTGCAGGCAAGGTTGTTACAACCAAGGAACAGCTGGTTGATTTCCTTTCCTACTACGAGCCTGGTGAGGATGTAGAGCTTACCATTGAAGTTCCGGATGGAAAAGGTTACAAAGAAGAGACAGTAACTGTAACTCTTGGCGAGAACACAAATACACAGAGTACGGATTCCAAGGACAACGGTGACGGTCAGGGAAGCAGCCAGGATGATAATCTTCTGGAAGACTGGGAGAATAACGAAGGCGGCTCAGGTCTCCAGTACGGCGAGGGCTGGAATTAAAAAGCTTCGGAAATGTGAATAAAATAAATAATAGAATGAGAGAGGTTCATCTGTAAAAAAGGTGGACCTCTTTTTTCGGGCAAAATTTCCCACAAAGCGAGGCATGCCGGTTGCGAAACAGATTTTTCAAATATACTCTGCTTTGAAATAGTTAGAAAACACATAGAAAACTGAATAATAGATTGCGTAACCTACCTTAAAAAGGTATAATTATTTTATTGTCTGCAGACTGCGGCATAATATTTTTTAGAGTTATACGAAAAAGGAAAAGAGTCAGCAAAATGAACAACGAAAGATTTCTGGTTTTCGATATAGATGATACCTTATACAGCCAGATGGAGCCGTTGCTTACAGCCTGTGAGTTCAGTCTGGGCAGGAAGCTTCCGGATCCGGAACTGTTTTACCGGATCTTCGGGAAAAGAAGCGCTGAAATGTTTCTGTTCAGCGAGAGTGGACAGGTTTCCATTCATGAATCCCGGATTTACAGAATTGAAAATACTATGAAAGACCTGGGAATTCCCTTTACCAGAGAACAGGCAGAGCTCTTCCAGGAGAGATATAAAGAGAATCAGTCCCATCTTCATGTTTCAGAGGTAATGACACAACTTCTGGATGAATGTGAAGCTGCCGGAGTGAAAATGGGCGTGATCACCAACGGACCTTTTTCCCATCAGGTTCAGAAGTTTCATACACTGGGACTTGATAAATGGTTTACAGAGGATCAGCTGATCGTGTCTGCAGGCGTGGGCGTGGCCAAGCCGGATGTGAAGATTTTCCGCATGGCAGAAGAAAAATGGGGGATGGAGCCGGAGAATACTTTTATGATCGGGGATTCTCTGGAGAATGACATTGCAGGTGCAAAAAATGCCGGATGGAAGACCATCTGGATGAACCATCACAGTTATACGGTTCCGGAAGGTATGGAAAAACCAGATTATATTGCATATACAGAGGAAGAGTTGAGAAAGCTTATTGTCCAAATATGCTTTACAACGAAGAAGGATGGATAAAGTATGGTATCAGATTACAAAATCACCATGGAGCAGGCAGAATACGAGATGGTCTGTTACCGTAAGGTTTTTAACTTTGTAAGGCTTCTTGACCAGGAAAAACTGGAGAAATTGAATGCAGAAGGTCTGTTGGCAGCAGAGGGCGGACAGACAAAAAAGGCAGATTTGTGCATAGGACATTTTTGCCAGGGCTGTGTGGCAATGGAAGCCTTTTTACGGAAGGCAGAGCTGTGCAAGCTGGAATTTATTGGAGATGACATTTATCAGATCATGGCTAAATATCTGGAAATTGACGGTAATCCTTATGTAATGGAGCTTTTGAAGAAAATGGACAAAAGCAGCCTGATCGACCGGAAAGATCATGAGCGCCTGATCAGCAGCCTTACCGGATATAACGAGAGACTGTATCAGGATGTTCTTACGAAGGCATACAACAGACGTTATTATGAAGAAGAATTGAAGTCCCAGATGGGACCGGCTGGAATTGCCATGATCGATCTGGACGATTTTAAGCTTTATAACGACACATATGGACATAATGCCGGGGATATGGCACTGACTGTTGTTGCAGAAACCATATGCAAGCATATCCGTAAGGATGATATTCTGATCCGCTATGGCGGGGATGAGTTTCTTCTGGTGCTTCCCGGAGTAACAGAAGTGAAATTTGCCGGAAGACTGCAGGAAATCCATGATAAGATCCACCTGGCTGCTGTGCCGGGATATGCAGGGATTCAGCTTTCTGTGAGTATTGGAGGAACAATTGCCGGGGCAGATGAAACCATCGGAAGTGTGGTAGGAAGAGCTGACCGCTTTATGTACCAGGCGAAAACCCGTAAGAATCTGGTGGTAACCGAGTCTAATGAGATAAAAGATGGAAATGCAGACGGCGCAGAGGTTAATCGTGATGAGCTGAAACAGCAGATTCTGATCGTGGATGATGCTGAGCTGAACCGTGATATTCTTGCGGAGATTCTGCACCATGATTTTAAGACTATGGAAGTAAGCAGTGGGGAGGAATGTCTCTCCGTGCTTCGGGAGTATGGTGCAGGAATCTCACTGGTGTTGCTTGATATTGTAATGCCTGGCATGGACGGCTTTGCAGTTCTTGAGGAGATGAACCGGAACCATTGGATCGAGGACATTCCGGTCATCATGATCTCCAGTGAGGAGACAGAATCATATATACGCCGGGCGTATGAAATGGGAGTTTCAGACTATATCAGCCGCCCGTTTGATGCCAAGGTTGTTTACCGGCGTGTATATAATACTATTAAATTATACGCAAAACAGAGGCGCCTAATCACACTTGTAACGGATCAAATTCGAGAAAAAGAAAAAAATAGTCAAATTTTGATAGATATTCTCAGCCATATCGTAGAATTTCGTAATGGAGAGAGCGGTCAGCACGTTCAGCACATAAAGATGTTGACCGGATTTCTGTTGGACAGACTGATGCAGAAAACAGACAAATATGATCTGAAATGGTCTGACCAGTACATGATCACAATAGCATCTGCCCTTCACGATATTGGTAAAGTGGGAATCGATGAGAAGATTTTGAATAAACCAGGCAGACTGACAAATGAAGAGTTTGAGAAAATGAAGAAGCATACCCTGATCGGTGCTTCCATGCTGAAGAGTCTTGGGGTATATCAGGATGAGGAGCTTGTGAAGGTGGCTTACCAGATCTGCAGATGGCACCACGAGCGCTATGACGGCAAGGGCTATCCGGATGGTCTGAAGGGGGAAGAAATTCCGATTGCAGCCCAGGTGGTTTCTGTTGCGGATGTATATGATGCACTGACAAGCGAGCGTGTTTATAAGAAAGCATTTTCCCATGAGAAGGCTATGGAGATGATCCTGGCTGGTGAGTGCGGAACCTTCAATCCGCTGCTTCTGGAGTGTTTGCAGGATATTCAGGGCAATATCCAGGTGGAAATGAAGAGAGCAGCAGAGCAGCCTATGCTTGTGCAGAATTCTTATGTGGGGAAGATGATTGAGACGGTGCAGTAGGCATGGATTATTATAATGTATTATATTGCGGTATTGTTCGGCGAAGTGTTTTTGGGAAAGATCGTGAACAGCAGCATTTGCAGGTCGGGGGACCTGCGGGAGTGGGGGTAAGTTTTACTTTATGAAAAAGAAAATTCTTACACTGGCGGCAGTGGTAACACTGCCGTTTATTCTTCTTGTGATGTATCTTCTTGCCTCGATGGCAAGCTACAGCAATACCTACGATGAGATCGTAAGCAACATGACTGTAGCGAACAATTACAATCTGAATTTCAAAGAAGAGATGGACGAGAGCCTGTATAAGCTGGTTGTTGGCTACGTCACTCTGGATACCATCGAAACAGACAAAAGTCTTAAGAATCCATATACTTTAATAGATGAATTACGCAGCGAGTTTACCAGACTGACAGCCATTACCACAGAATCTGAGAGCAAGCTGTGGCTGGAGAGCCTTCTTCGCAATATCGATACCCTGGAAAAAAGGGTGGACGATATTGTGGACAGCATTTCTGCCGGTGGCAGATATAATGAGAATATTGAGAAGCTGGACAACAATATTTACATTCTGACAGAATTGATCCAGGACGATATTCAGTATTATATTTATTATCAGACACGTTATATGGACAAGGTCACGGATACCCTGCAGGATCAGATCAGGCGGTTTATGGTGGTGTGCAGTGTGCTGATCGGCGTGCTGATCATTGTGGTTGCAGTCAGCGCGGTGATGATCGTTTCCGGTATTATACAGCCTATCAGTCAGCTGAACCAGGCTACGGAGAAAATCGCTCAGGGTGATTTTAATGCCAGAGCCCAGGCGGATTCCGAGGATGAGGTGGCTGAGCTTGCAGTGAGCTTTAACAAAATGGCAGGAAGCATGCAGTCTCTGATCGATAAGGTAAAGGAAGACGAGCGGAAAATGCGAAAAGCAGATCTGCGCCTTCTTCAGGAGCAGATCCAGCCTCATTTTCTTTATAATACGCTGGACACCATTGTGTGGCTGATCGAGTCCAATGAGCCGGACGAAGCGGTGACCATGGTTGTTACACTGTCGGACTTTTTCCGTGAGATCCTCAGCAAAGGGAAGGAATTTATCTCCATTAAGGAAGAAGAGAAGCATATCAGCAGTTATCTCCAGATCCAGGAAATGCGTTACCGGGATATTCTGGAATATGACATTCAGCTGGATCAGGTAATTTATAAATATCAGATTCTGAAGCTGACTCTTCAGCCGGTGGTGGAGAATGCACTTTACCATGGAATCAAGTATAAACGTGCTAAGGGATGTATTCACATTCATGGGGAAAAAGAGGGAGATATTATCCGTCTGACTGTCCGGGATGATGGTGTGGGCATGGATGAGGATGAGCTTGAACAGCTTCGTCAGCAGATCGAGAAGCCCTGCCAGGAGACGGAGAAGGGCTTTGGCCTGGCAAATGTAAATGAGCGTATCCACATGTATTTCGGACCGGAGTATGGAATGAAGATCCAGTCACAGAAGGGTAAGGGAACTACAGTGGAGATTGTAATTCCGGCTCTTCTGGAAGCTCCGGTTGAGAAAACAGGGAATGATACAGCAAAAGTGGCTGAAGGCGGCAACAGCGTGAATTCTGACGCAAATAAAAAAATAAAAAATAATCCGAAACAGCAGAATGCCAATAAGATAATTGAGGGTGGACGGCCACAGCAGGAGGAGACAGGCGTATGAGACAGTTTATAAGAAAAAACATCTGGGCTGTAGCACCGGTTGTGTTTGTGCTTGTGGCACTGGTTCTTCTGGGAAGTCCTTTGAGCAGCAGTAAAGTGCAGGAAACTCCTGCGGAGGACGACAATCTGATCGTAGTAGGTGTTTCCCAGGTGGGAAGCGAATCTGTATGGCGAAGTGCCCACACTCAGTCCATTCAGGACGCTTTCACCAGGGCAAACGGCTACATGCTGATTTTTGACAATGCCAGACAGAAACAGGCCAATCAGATCAAGGCCATCCGAAGCTTTATTTCCCAGCAGGTGGATTATATCGTACTTTCTCCTATTGAGGAATCTGGCTGGGACACTGTGCTTCAGGAGGCGAAGGATGCCGGGATTCCGGTAATTCTCATAGACCGTAAGGTTTCTGTGGATGATGACTCCCTCTATGCTTCCTGGGTTGGTTCCGATTTTGTCTGCGAAGGACAGGATGCCGGTTACTGGCTTGAGGATTACATGAAAAAGCAGGGTAGGGAAGATGACGAAGTTAACATCGTAGTGCTGAAAGGAACCAAAGGCGCCTCCGCCACCATCGGCAGAACCCGTGGATTCAATGAAGTGGCAAAGGTGCAGCGCAATTGGAACATTTTGCAGCAGGTAGACGGAGAATTTACCACAGCAAAAGGAAAAGAAGAGATGGCAAGGCTTCTGGATCAGTATGAGGACATAGATGTGGTGGTTTCACAGAACGATGACATGACTTTTGGTGCTCTTGAAGCCATCAGAGAAGCAGGAAAAACTGCAGGAGTGGACGGCGATATTACGGTAATTTCCTTTGACGCAGTGGATGCGGGCGTGGAGCTGGTGAGAAACGGGGAGATCAACATTGATGTCCAGTGTAATCCTGACCAGGGAAAATACGTGGAGCAGATCATTCAGGATATGGAAGATGGCAAAGAAATAGAGAAAGCATATTATGTTCCGGAGCGGGTGTATACCCAGGAGAACGTTGGGGAGGAAGAAAATGTTACGGAAGGTATTTCTGGTTGAAGATGAGACGGTGATCCGCGAAGGGCTCAGAGACAGGATTCCCTGGGATCAGTTCGGATACCGTTTTGTAGGGGAAGCAGCAGATGGGGAAATGGCTTTGCCCCTGATCCGTAAGACGAAGCCGGATGTATTGATCACGGATATTAAAATGCCTTTTATGGATGGGCTTTCCTTAAGTAAAATTGTGAGCAAAGAATTTCCGCGGATGAAGATTATTATTATCAGTGGTTATGATGATTTTGAATATGCAAGACAGGCAATTGAAGTTGGTGTTGACCAGTATCTGCTGAAGCCGGTTACCAGAATGAAGCTGAAAAATGTACTTCTTGAACTGAAAGATAAGATCGAGCAGGATCAGGAGCAGGAGGACTACCGCACCCAGTTTCAGAATGAGATCCAGGAGTATGAGCAGTTTTCCAGACGGCGTTTTATGGAAAAAATTCTGGAGGGGGAGCTGTCGGTTAAGGAGATTTATGATGAGGCAGAGCGTCAGTCTATAGAAATTACGGCAGCAGGATATAATCTGCTTTTCCTGTATTTACAGGAGAAAAATAAGGACAAGATGGCAGGTTTTCTTCGGAAACAGGATGAAGTGCTTCATTATTTTCTCCGCTATCCCCAGTATCTGCTTTTCCGCTGGAATGTAAACAGTTACGGAGTTCTGGTAAAGGGGGAATTGTCCCGGCTTCCGGAGCTGACAGATAATTGCGTGGAGTATGTGAAGCGGACCTGCGAAGGGGAAGAGCAGATGGACTGGTATGTAGCTGTAGGAAAACCAGTGGAGAGATTGAGCTTGCTTTCCCAGTGTTATCAGAGTGTGAATCATTATTTTGCATATCGTTTTATGGTGCCGGGGCTTCATGTGCTTACAGAAGAAACTTTGGAAAGTTATGTAAACTCGCAGGGGGAGAACCGGCTGGCAGCAGTGGATTCTTCACAGCTGAATCCTGAGATCATCAAGGATTTTCTCACAAAAGGAAGCAGCAGTGAGATCCAGGAGTTCGTTCAGGGATATCTGGGTGGAATGAGTAAGGCACTGGAGTCCAGAATGTTCCGGGATTATGTGGTGCTTCATATTCGGTTTACAACTATTATGTATCTGGAATCCATTGGTGTGGAAAAAGAGGGTTATACAGAACGGATCGAGGGAAAATATCAGGATACCAGTATCAAGGCATCGCAGGTGGCAGGGTATTGTGTGGACATTCTTCAGAGTGCCATTGATATCAGGGATGAGAAGAATGAGTCTCAGGGCAACAGCGCCATGAGGAAAGTGCTGGATTATATTGATGAGAATTACTATAAAGAGACCATTTCCCTGAATGAAGTAGCGGATGCGGTGAATATGAGTGCCAACTATTTAAGCGCAATTTTCAGCCAGAATATGCAGAAGACGTTTGTAGAGTATATTACCTGCAAACGTGTTGACAGAGCGAAAAAACTCCTGCGCGAGACGGACAAGTCGTCCGGAGAGATCGCACAGGAGGTGGGATATAAGGATCCCCATTATTTCAGTTATGTGTTTAAGAAAAAATCCGGGTGCAGCCCAAGGGAATATCGGAGTAAGGGGACTGCATGATATTCAAAATTAATTATGTGATTTCGGCAGTGATAACTGCCATGGGACTTCCTGCGAAGAGACAGGGAGTCCTTTTAATTTGTTTATGCTCATTTGGGCGGCCAGAGTACCAGGCTGGTGTGTCTGGTGTGTCAGTGTTGTGGCGCGGAGCAGACCAGATGTGGTAAGGTAGCTGGTATTGAAGGCGGCTAGTGCTATTGTGGTTTCGAAACTATGGTCGGCGGAAGTAGTCTTGAATCCAGTGCTTTGAAGAGAGGATGAAAGGGAAGCATGAGTTGCTATCTTTTTCTCCTGTCCAAGCGACAGCTCTTCCCATAACAGCCATGCAATAAAGTCATCCTCACAAATAAACGCAGTGCAGTCGGGGGTGATCCGTTCTAGAAATTTTTTTAGGAAGCTGATATCCTGGCTCTGACGGAAATCATCCAGTTCCTGTGTGGTGTACCAGCAGATGTTGCGGTCTGGTACAGTCAGCCCCTGATTTTGCATAGCATCCAGAAATCCCTGGTAGCGTTCAAGTCCCCGCTGATCGTCCATCTGGAAAATACCGGCGATAGAAGAGTGGCCTTTTTCCACAAGACTTTGCACCAGAAGACCAGCCCCATATAGATTATCTTCATAGATTACTGGAATCTGAGACAACTGGGGATAAGCACATTCCAGGAACAAAATGGAAGTTCCCCTTTGTATCAGCCTTTGATAAAGCTCTGTATTAGGTGATGGTAAGGCGCTTTTTACAGGCTCCACAATAAGTGCCCGCAGCGGACTTTTCAAAAGAAACTGAAGGATTTGCCGTTCCTGGTCCACATGATTGTGAGTGGGGTAAACCTTGCAGGAAAATCCCTCCGCAGCCAGCGCCACACGAATATCATTTATCAGTGCAGGATATTCATATTGCTGTTCATCGGGAATCAGAATTCCAACTATATTCCGGTCTTCCAGGCTGGAAAGTCCGGTAATGTAAGCTCCGCTCCCTTTAATGCGGCGGATTTCCCGCTCATCTTCAAGAACCGCCAGCGCAGCCCGGACCGTTTGTCGGCTGACACGGTATCTGACAGCCAGCTCCTGTTCGGTGGGAAGCTTGTTGATTCCCTTTTGAATAGAATCTGAAATGATTTCTCTTAGCTGTTCAACCAGCCATTTATATTTGATCGCCATATATTTTAGTTCCTCTTTCTTAGGTTAGAGCGTGTTTGAAAAAGCATTCCTGCAATCTGTACGCCCCACTTTGCGGTATATTTTGCCCGAATTCGGTTGTCGTAGCCCGCTACGACGCCCTCCTCCGGACAAAATCTCCCACAAATTGTGACGCACATCTTGCAGAAAGCCTTTTCCAAACACGCTCTAGAGCGTGTCTGAAAAAGTATTCCCGCAATCTGTCGCGCCACTCTGGTTTTTTTATTTTGCTGGGATAGTTATTTCATAAAATTTTCACATGAATTATTTATGATTTCCCAATAAATCTTCTGCTTTTTCACTTCTAAAACCCAAAATATTATACCTTTTTTCAAATGATCAAACCTTTTTTTTCCAGCTTAGACAGTTTGCCAAATCGAAAAACATAGAAAAAGGTGTAATATTTTTCACAAAATCATAAGAAAACAAACTTTCTAAATGAGAAATCATAAAATATCACCCCTTTTCCTGCCTGAAATTCATTATAATATAAATTTGTCTGTATTTCACTATGAAAACCAACAAATTTGTATTGTTTGAACTGACGAAACAACCAAAAGACGGGAAAACAATATTGAAATTTATGTTGATTTTCGCTAAATTATAGACATCAAGAAGAACACGGATTCAAAGAACGGACGGAAAGCTAAGACAGCAAACGGATCAGTGTTGAACGAGAAACCAATGGCAGGCGCGACCTGCAAAAGTATTTTTTCTAAAAGAAAGAGAGGAATAATCACTATGAAAAAGAAATTAGCAGTTATGGCACTCGCAGCAGCAACACTCAGCATGATGGCTATGCCGGTTTACGCTGACGATCTGGTAACAGTTGGATACGCTCAGGTTGGACATGAATCAGACTGGCGTACAGCAAACACCCAGAACTATCAGGATGTTTTCTCAGAAGATGCCGGATACAGCCTTGATCTTGTAGACTGCGACAATGACAATGCTGCACAGCTTGAAGCAGTTCGTACATTCATTAGTAAAGATATGGATTACATCGTAATCGCTCCGATCCAGTCCGCTGGCTGGGACACCGTCCTTCAGGAAGCACAGGATGCTGGAATCCCTGTAATCATCGCAGACCGTGAAATCGAAGCAAGCGACGATTTATATGATGCATGGGTTGGAACAAACACAACAAACGAAGGTATTACAGCTGGTAACTGGTTAGCTGAGTACCTTGGCGATAAAGACGCTAACATTCTTGTAATCGAAGGTTCCGTAGGAGCTTCCGCAGCACTTGGACGTACAGAAGGATTCAATCAGGTAGCTGGCGAGCATGATAACTGGAAGATTCTTGATTCTCAGTCCGGTGATTTTACACAGGCTGGTGGTCAGGAAGTTATGGAATCCTTCATCAAATCCTATGAGGGACAGTTCAATGTAGTTGTCTGCCAGAACGATAACGAAGCATACGGCGCAATGGATGCAATGGATGCAGCAGGTATCACCTACGGTGTTGATGGCGATGTAACTCTTATTTCCTTCGATGCAACACATGATGGACTTCAGTATACATTAGATGGAAAGATCAACTGTGATGTTGAGTGTAACCCGATCCAGGCTGAAGTTGTTAAGGGCGTAATCGAGAAAATGCAGGCAGGCGAAGAATTTGAGAAGACAACACTTGTTGAGGATCAGGCATTCGTAGCACCTGGAATCGAGAGCGAATATGCAACAACTATGACTGATGAAGTTCTGGCTGGACGTGCTTACTAATCAGAAAAATCAATCGGAGAGTGTGAAAACAGCAGAGCTGTGAAACAATCCGTAAACATCGAAATTGGTTATCAGCAAGCAGCTGAAAAACGATAAAGATGAACAAATAGGGGAGGAAAGTCCCAAGGCGGATTTTCTTCCCCTTAATTTTCGCGAGCAACGAGGAGAATGAAAAATGAAGTTGATAACGGGAAGGGAGGAATCGCGTTGGAAGCAGGAGTAGTATTGAAAATGCAGGGAATCTGCATGACATTCCCAGGTGTAAAAGCACTGGAAGGCGTGGATCTGACATTGAAAAAAGGTGAAATCCGCGCGCTGATGGGAGAGAATGGCGCGGGTAAATCCACATTGATCAAGTGCCTGACCGGCGTAAATAAATTTGAGGCTGGAGAGATTTATCTGGAAGGATTTGATCATCCCATCGTAAATAAAGATACCATGGACGCCCAGAAGAAGGGCATTTCTACTGTATATCAGGAAGTAAACCTCTGTCCAAACCTTTCGGTGGCAGAGAATCTTTACATAGGCCGCGAGCCGCTGACAAAGCTTGGAACGGTCAACCGAAAGGCAATGAACCGTCAGGCAGCTGCCCTTATGAAACAGCTGGAGCTTGACGTTGATGTAACACGTAATCTTGAAGAATATTCACTGGCATTGCAGCAGATGATCGCAATTGCCCGTGCTGTAGATATGGACTGTAAGGTGCTCATTCTGGATGAGCCCACATCTTCACTGGATGATCGTGAAGTAGAAAAGCTTTTTACCATGATGCGCAGACTGAAGGAGAAAGGTGTAGGAATCATATTTGTTACTCATTTCCTGGAACAGGTTTATGCAGTATGTGACGGAATTACCGTTCTTCGAAATGGTCAGCTGGTTGGCGAGTATGAGATCGCAGATCTTCCGAGAGTGAAGCTGGTAGCAGCTATGATGGGAAAAGATTTCGACGATCTTGCTTCCATTAAACCGGAGAGCACAGGAGATAAGAGAAAAGAGCCGATGGTAATCGAAGCCCGTGGCTTAAGCCACGCAGGAACCATCAAACCATTTGACCTTGATATCCACAAAGGAGAGGTTATCGGTCTTACCGGACTTCTTGGAAGCGGACGAAGCGAACTGGCACGTGCTATTTACGGTGCTGACCGCGCCCAGACTGGTACTTTGAAAGTAAAAGGCAAGGAAGTTAAGGTGAAAAATCCTATTGATGCCATGCATCTTGGAATGGGACTTCTTCCTGATGACCGTAAAGCAGAGGGAATTGTTGCAGATTTGTCCGTAAGAGAAAATATCATCCTTGCAATTCAGGCAAAACAGGGAATTCTGAAAAAGATCCCTATGGCAAAACAGTGTGAGATTGCAGACAAGTATATTGATCTTCTCCAGATCAAATGTGCAAGCCGTGAGACCTTGATCAAACAGCTTTCCGGTGGAAACCAGCAGAAGGTTATCCTTGCAAGATGGCTTGCAACAAACCCGGATTTCCTGATTCTGGACGAGCCTACTCGAGGCATCGATATCGGTACCAAGACAGAGATCCAGAAGCTGGTTCTGAAGCTTGCGGATGAAGGAAAGAGTCTGATCTTCATTTCCTCTGAGATTGAGGAAATGCTCCGTACCTGCAACCGTATGGCAGTTCTCCGTGACGGTCAGAAGGTTGGAGAGATTGATGAGGCAGATATGAATCAGATGAACGTAATGAAAGCAATCGCAGGAGGTGAGCAGTAATGGGTAATTTCAAAAAACTGGCGCAGAAACGTCTGTTCCTTCCGGTTTTCAGTATGATCCTGGTCATGCTGATCAACGTAGTATATGATATTGCAACAGGAAGTGCACCGCTTTCCTTCTTTATGATTTCCATTAAGAATGGTGTACTTTACGGACGTCTGATCGACATCCTGAACCGTGGAAGTGAAATCGCCATACTGGCAATCGGTATGACACTTGTTGTATCTGCTTCCGGTGGTACTGATATTTCCGTTGGTTCCGTAATGAGTCTTTACGCAGGTGTCTGCTGTATGATCCTTGCAGGATACGGAAATGTAAATGTGCAGGAATATGCGCAGCCGCTGCTGGTTGGCATTGGAGCCGGACTTCTTGTCACTTTGATCTGTGGCGTTTTTAATGGATTTCTGGTTGCCTATATGAATATTCAGCCTATGGTCGCCACCCTGATCCTATGGTCAGCAGGCCGAGCAGTGGGACTTCTTCTTTGCAACAGCCAGATCGTTTATGTTCGTGTTCCGTCCTTCCAGAAGCTTGGCGCTTACTGCGGAATCATTCCAACACCGATCATTGTGGCTGCTGTGTGTGTGGCAATTGCTTCTATCGTACTTCGCTACACAGCACTTGGAACCTACATCCAGAGTGTTGGTATTAACAAAAAAGCTTCCCGTATCGCAGGCTTTAATTCCGCAAAGATCATCCTTATGTGCTATGCAATCTGCGGTCTTTGTGCAGGTCTTGCAGGTATGGTTGCAACCTCCAGAATCTATTCAGCAGATACCAATAACATCGGTCTGAACATGGAGCTGGATGCAATTCTTTCTGTAGCACTTGGTGGCAACAGCCTTGGCGGCGGTAAGTTTTCCCTGGCAGGTTCCATCATTGGAGCGTACACCATCCAGGCGATTACCACAACTCTGTATGCACTTGGTGTTTCTTCTGCACAGGCACCGGTATTTAAGGCAATCGTAGTTATTATCATCGTAGTAATTCAGGCTGAGCCAGCCAAAGCCTTCTTTAAGAAGCTGACAAAGAAATCAGGAAAGGAGGCAGCTCGGGCATGAAAAAGAAAAAAATAAACAGCAATAACCTGTTGCTGCTGATCACCATTGTATTATTCTTTGTAATGTATGCTGCAGGATGTATCGTATATGCGGACAAAGGCTTTACCCGTTTCCAGACATTTCTGAACATCCTGATCAACAATGCAGGTCTGATCTGCATCACAGCTGGTATGACATGCGTTATGCTTACTGGCGGTATTGATATTTCCGTAGGTTCCCTGGTTGCTATGGACTGTATGATCCTGGCAGTGGGAATTGAGCAGTGGGGATGGTCCAGCCCGGTACTTATGCTTCTGATCCTTGCAATTGGCATTATATTTGGTATTGTTCAGGGCTTCTGTATTTCCTACCTGGAAATCCAGCCTTTCATCGTTACTATGGCAGGAATGTTCTTTGCCAGAGGTATGACAGCTGTGATCTGTAAAGAGCAGGTAAGTATTGTTTCTGACAAGATTTTTACCACTCTTTCCAGCTTTAAGATTTCCCTTCCATTTGGAGGGTATCTGAACAAAAAGGGAATCATGCAGTTTCCATACCTTCGTGTAACTGTTGTAGTTGCATTGATCGTAGTTCTTGCTATTTATCTGATGCTGAAATACACACGCTTCGGCCGCAGTATTTACGCAGTAGGTGGCAATCAGCAGTCTGCAACCCTGATGGGACTTGATGTTAAGAAAACACAGATGAAGGCATATATTCTTTCCAGTTTCCTTACTTCCATCGGCGGAATCTGCTACTGCCTGAATACCATGGCAGGTACCACCACCCAGGCAACCGGCCTTGAAATGGACGCTATTTCCTCCGCAGTCATCGGTGGTACACTTCTTACCGGTGGTGTAGGAAATGTACTTGGTTCCTTGTTTGGTGTATTGATCAATGGTACGATTTCTACTTTGGTTAAAACCAATGGAAAACTGATCAGCTCCTGGTCCAACATTGTAACAGCAATCCTGCTGTGCTTCTTCATTGTACTTCAGAGTGTATTTGCACTGGTAAAGGAGCGGAAGAGCAAATAAAAATTGAATAAAGACTAAAATGAGACAGGCGGGTACATGATTGAAATGTGTATCTGTCTGTTTTATTTTGGGCATAATGGAAGAAAGGGTAACATACAAATTAGTTAATTGCAATTTTATTCTTCCTGTCCCAATTTCACAAAAATCGGTTCATGTTTCATAGCCGGAATAATTTTTTCCATCATATCTTTCATATTAATTTTCAGGCTGGAGGTGTTAATACAAGGGTGACAGCCGATGTAAGGTTCCTTCAGGAGGTCTTCATCAATAAGCAGCTGCACGTGATTTTCCTTATCGTTCATAAGTCCAAGTATACTGACAGAACCAGGTGTAATATCAAGGAATTTCTCCATATAAGTTTCATTGCCGAAGGAAAGTCTGGCAACGCCAAGCTGGGAAGATACTTCCTTTGTCTTAAACTTCTTGTCGCCTGGCAGGAGCAGCAGATAGAAGTTCGTTTCCTGGCGGTTGCAGAGAAACAGGTTTTTGCAGATTACTGCATCAAGCACTTTATCCACATCTTTACAAGCTTCAATGGTCATCAGAGTTTCATGGTCAATCCTCTGATAAGGCACCTGAAGTGCATCAAGAAAATCATAAGTACGTATCTCTTTTTCAAGTCTGCCCGTGGTATCTGCGGGACGTCCGTTTTCAAGCTTTAATTCCATGGTGTTCTCCTTATGTATTCCCCCACAGGGTCTTTTTTGTCAAATATCTGGGGAATATTGTAGCATTGAGAGTTTTTCTTGTAAAGTGGAGGATGTTCTCCCACAAATTGTGATGCACATCTTTTAGAAAACATTTTTCAAATACATTCCAGAATAGCGATGAATATTTCAGAAAATATATGCATATATAAGTTCGGAGGCGGATATCTGCTTTTTTCCATAGCGCTCCTGTTGACAAAAATTCAAAAAGGCTTTATAAAATCCTTAGAGCCTGCAGATTGCAGGAATGATTTTTCAAACACGCTCTAGAATCTGTGCAGACCTCATGGATTGCATGATGCCGTACTGCATAATAAAATCATCAGGAGGAGCACATCTGAATGAACAATATCACAAAAAATGCACTGGAAGAGTCTTTGAAAAAATTTCTCCTTCAGAAGCCTCTGGACAAGATCACCATCAGCGACTTGACTACAGATTGCGGAATCAGCCGAATGGCTTTTTACTATCATTTTAAAGACATTTATGACCTGGTAGAATGGTCCTGTATTGAGGACGCTTCCCAGGCTTTGCAGGGAAAAAAGACCTACGACACCTGGCAGGAAGGGCTTCAGCAGATTTTTGAGGCTGTTTTGGAAAATAAACCATTTATTTTGAACGTGTATCGCTCTGTGAAACGAGAGCAGGTGGAAAATTATCTGTACAGCCTGACCTATCAGCTGATCGAAGGAGTGGTAGAAGAGCAGAGCAAGAATCTGATGGTTACAGAGGAACAGAAGAAATTTATTGCGGATTTTTACAAATACAGTTTCGTAGGTGTCATGCTTGACTGGATCAAGAGAGGAATGAAGGAAGCCCCGGAAGAAATCGCGAATATGGTCTGCGTGACCATGCATGGAAATGTTGGGAATTCCCTGCGGAATATGGAGAAGGAAGGGCAATAAAGATTAAGTTTATCCGGAAAATAAGGGATAACTATGGCATAGCAGCTTTAATCCTGAAAGGGCGGGACATAAAGTTTTCGAAATCAACTTTACAAAGTAAGGCGGATGATAAGTTTTTTGTCATCCGTCTTGTTTTGTAAATTGAGGAAAATTATTTTTTGACGTAGAATACACTCAGAAACAGGAAATACTAAATAAAAGGCAGCAGAATTTCGAATTAGTCAAATAAAAGCTTTTTATCTGAAGGTTAGGAAACAAAACTGAGAAAGCTTAGAAGCTGATTCGAAAAGTTAAAACAAGAATAAACACAGATAGCCGGAAATAATGTAACGGCAAATTTCAGAAAGGTGGTAATTTTTATGTCAAAGAAAAAACATTCCGTATTAGGTATGGCAGCACTTGCTGCAGCAGGTGCAGGAGCAGCAGTTCTGGCAAACAAGAGCCGCGAAGAGAAACAGATCACAGAAGCACACGTAGACCCGAATTACCGCAATACAGAGCGCGGCAAAAATGAGAAAAACAGCAAGGGCATTTATTATACAAACGGTAACTACGAAGCATTTGCCCGCCCAGAGAAACCGGAAGGCGTAGATGACAAGCATGCATATCTGGTAGGAAGCGGACTTGCTTCTCTGGCAGCAGCTTGCTTCCTTGTAAGAGACGCACAGATGCCTGGCGACCACATTCACATCCTGGAAGCGATGGACATTGCAGGCGGTGCATGCGACGGTATTTTTGATCCGATGCGAGGATACGTCATGCGAGGCGGCCGTGAGATGGAAAACCATTTCGAGTGCCTCTGGGATCTTTTCCACAGTATTCCATCTCTGGAAAAACCAGGTGCCTCCGTTCTGGACGAGTACTACTGGCTGAACAAACATGATCCAAACTATTCCCTTTGCCGTGCTACTGTAAATCAGGGCAAAGATGCTCACACAGATGGAAAATTCAATCTGAGCCAGAAGGGCTGTATGGAGATCATGAAGCTGTTTTTCACAAAGGACGAGGATCTTTACGACAAGACCATCGAGGATGTATTTGATGATGAGGTTCTGAATTCCACATTCTGGTTATACTGGAGAACCATGTTTGCGTTCGAAAACTGGCACAGCGCACTGGAGATGAAGCTTTACATCCAGCGTTTTATCCATCATATCGGCGGACTTCCGGATTTCAGTGCTCTGAAATTCACCAAATACAATCAGTATGAGTCCCTGATCCTTCCAATGAAGAAATATCTGGAGGATGCAGGTGTTGACTTCCAGTTCAACACAGAGGTTACCAATGTAATCTTCGATATTCACGATGGTAAAAAAGTGGCAACTGCTATTGAGTGCAAGGTAAAGGGTGTTGAGAAGGGAATCCTTCTTACTGAGAACGACTACGTATTTGTTACCAACGGAAGCTGTACAGAGGGAACTATCTACGGTGACCAGAACCACGCTCCAAACGGAGATGCTGAGGTTCGTACAAGCGGTTGCTGGAGCCTTTGGAAAAATATTGCAAAACAGGATCCGTCTTTCGGACATCCGGAGAAATTCTGCTCCGACATTGCGAAGACCAACTGGGAATCTGCAACTGTTACTACACTGGATGACAAGATCATTCCTTATATTACCGACATCTGCAAGCGAGATCCGAAGAGCGGAAAGGTTGTCACCGGCGGTATTGTAAGCTGCCAGGATTCCAGCTGGCTGTTAAGCTGGACCATCAACCGTCAGGGCCAGTTCAAGGATCAGGATAAAGATAAGGTTTGTGTCTGGGTATATGGTCTCTTCACAGATGTACCTGGCGATTATGTAAAGAAACCGATGAAAGAGTGTACCGGTAAAGAAATCACGGAAGAGTGGCTGTACCATATGGGCGTACCGACTGATCAGATCGAGGATCTGGCTGAAAACAGCGCAGTCTGCGTACCGACCATGATGCCTTACATCACTGCATTCTTCATGCCAAGAGCCAAAGGCGACAGACCGGACGTTATCCCGGACGGCTGCGTGAACTTCGCATTCCTTGGACAGTTCGCTGAGACTCCAAGAGACACTATTTTCACCACAGAGTACTCCGTACGTACTGCAATGGAAGCTGTATACGGACTTATGGGCGTAGACCGTGGCGTTCCGGAAGTATGGGGCAGCGTTTACGATGTACGAGAACTCCTTGACGCCAGCGTAAAACTCATGGATGGCAGATCACCACTTGAAATTGAGCTTCCTGGACCGCTGAATCTGGTGAAAAAACCTTTGCTGAAAGCAATCAAGGGAACCTTGGTGGAGAAGGTGCTGAGAGACCATGATGTGATTAAGGATTATATGCTGGAGAAATAAGCGGTTGTAAAAATTTTATATGCTGAAACGAGCGAAGAGTCGGAGTGATCCGGCTCTTTGTTTTGTACTACAACAAATGAAATTGAAAAACTGTTTAATGGCGAAAAAGCGGAATCTTGCAAGGCTATTAACAGTGTGATAAACTAAAGCGTGTCTGAAAAAGGCTTTCTGCAAAATAAGATATAATATTGCGGTTTCTGGACAAGAAGCTGTTTGGTACAAGAGGAGAAAATCGTATGCAGTATATTGAATTTGGAAAAGATAAAGATAAGGTATCTGAAATTGTTATGGGATTGATGAGGATTTCAGAGATGTCCATTGGTGAGGTCTTGGATTTGATTGAGACTGGTCTTGAAGAGGGGATTAATTTTCTGGATCTCGCAGACATTTATGGTGGCGGAAAATCAGAAGAAGTGATAGGAAAAGTGTTTACAGAGAATCCTTCTTTGCGTGCTGAATTTTTTATTCAGTCAAAATGCGGAATCCGTTGTGATCCGGATTTTACCTATTTCGATTTTTCCAGAGATTATATTTTGGAGGCTGTAGATGGAATTCTGTCCAGACTTCATACAGATCATCTGGATAGCCTGCTTCTTCACAGACCAGATGCGCTTATGGAACCAGATGAAATTGCAGAGGCTTTTGACCGCCTTTATAAAGCTGGAAAAGTACGGAATTTTGGGGTTAGCAACATGACGCCTATGATGATGGAAATGCTAAACAGGGAAATACAGTTCCCAATTTGTGCAAACCAGATTCAGCTTAGCTGTGCCGTTACCCAGGTTTTTGACGCTGGTTTTCACATGGATATGCAGTGTGATAAGGGAATCATGCGAGATGGCGGTGGAGTACTGGAATACTGCCGTATGAAAAAGATCCCGGTTCAGGCGTGGTCTTCCCTTCAGTATGGATATTTTCAGGGAACTTTTCTTGAATCTGATAATTATCGGGAATTGAACACTGTGCTCAACAGAATTGCTTCTGAAAAGGTGGTCACTCCTATGGCTGTTGCTCTTGCCTGGATTCTTCGCTATCCTGGAGCAACTCAGGCTGTAATCGGCACTACAAAATCGATTCGTGTCCGTGAAGCAGCAAAAGCAACTGAAGTTAGGTTGAGCAAAAAAGAGTGGTACGAGATATATCTGGCTGCTGGAAATGATTTGCCCTGATGAAGTAAGTCAAGTGGATATTCCAGGTTCCGCTTCGCTACTTGCTCATATGATAATTGAAATCAATCAAAAAAGGGAGATGCGAAAAAACTCAATCGAGTTTTTTCACATCGCCTTTGTTTCAAAAGAAATGAATTAAAAAGGAGCAGAATATGAGAAAACCACAAAATTTTCAATGGAAAGAAATGACCATGGGAACCTGTTATTATCCAGAACATTGGAGCAGAGAATTATGGCAGGATGATTTGCAGAGAATGAAGGCGGCAGGGATTACCGTGATCCGTGTGGCAGAGTTTGCCTGGAACAAAGTGGAGCCGGAGGAGGACGTTTTTGTATTTGATTTCTGGGATGAATTTCTGAAATTATGTAAACTGGAAGAAATGCAGGTGATTTTTGGAACACCTACAGCTACACCGCCGGCATGGCTTACGGAAAAATACCCGGAAGTTTTAAATTGCCGTCAAGATGGAGTTCCATATCGTCATGGAGCCAGAAGACATTACAATTACAATTCACCAAAATATAGAGAATTATCTGCAAGGATCGTAGAAAAGCTGGCGCAGCATTACGGCAAACATCCGGCAATTGTGGGATGGCAGATTGACAATGAACTGAATTGTGAGGTGGATGAATTTTATTCAGAGGCAGATTCTGTTGCCTTTCGTAATTTTGTGAAAGAAAAGTATAAAACTCTGGATAACCTCAACGAAGCATGGGGAACTGTTTTCTGGAATCAGACCTATACAGACTGGGAGCAGATTTATGTTCCGCGACCGGTGTTAAATAATGGTTGCAATCCACATCTCAGGCTGGATTATTACCGCTTTATTTCAGAAAGTACAATTTCTTTCTGTAAAATGCAGGCAGAAATAATCTCGAAATATAAGAAAGACGGAGACTATATCACCACAAATGGTATGTTCTGGAATCTGGATAATCACAAGATGGCAGAGGAATGCCTGGATGTTTATACATATGATTCCTATCCAAGTTTTGCATTTGGGTTGAACAGAGATCCGAAGACCGCGAAAGACCTGAATGACCGTCATTGGAGTAAAAATCTAACGGAAGTACGTTCCATATGTCCTCATTTTGGTATTATGGAACAGCAGTCTGGGGCAGGTGGATGGACTACAAGAATGGAAGGTCCGGCACCAAGACCTGGTCAGCTTACACTTTGGGCAATGCAGAGTGTAGCCCATGGCGCAGATTATATTTCTTTTTTCAGGTGGAGAACCTGTACTTTTAGTACAGAAATGTACTGGCATGGAATTTTGGATTATGACAATCGCGATAACCGTAAGCTGGCAGAGGTAAAAGACTTTTATAATAAATTAAAGTGTCTGGATGAAGTTTGCGGAGCGGATTATACAGCTGCATTTGGAGTATTAAAAGACTACGACAATATGTGGGATACGAATGTGGATGTATGGCATAGAAGGGTGGAAGCGCAGAGCTCAGAAGAAATCTTCATTGCTTCTGAAATTTATCACACCCCATATAATACGTTATATCTGAGCGAGGATACAGATATAAAGGAATTGCAGAAATATCCAGTGCTCATCTATGCACATCCTGTTATTATGACGGGAAAAAGAGCTGCTTTACTTAAAGAATATGTAGCAAATGGCGGAATCCTGATCATAGGCTGCCGTTCCGGATATAAGCAGGAAAATGGCAAATGTGTTATGCTTCCGCAGCCCGGACTTTTGCAGAAAATTACTGGTTCAGATGTGAGAGATTTTACATTCACAAGTCCAGCAGAGCCGTCTGTCACCGCCAACTGGGACGGTCAGACGATTGACATGCCAATATTTAACGACATTATGGAGCCTGTAGAGGAGGGAGAAACTCTGGCTTTCTACGACAATAGCTATTACGCAGGAAAACCAGCCGTAATCAGAAAGAATACAGGAAAGGGATATGCAATTCATTTTGGCAGTACTTTTTCCAGAGAAAGCATGAAGGTGCTGTTAGAATACACAGGAATTCTGGAACCATTCCAGGCTATGCTTGAAGCTCCACAGGAGGTGGAAGTCATTCAGCGTGTGAAAGGAAATAAGAAATACTTCTTTGTCCTGAACTATATGGGTTCAGAACAAAAAATTGTGCTGAAAAAGCAGATGCGGTCCTTATATGATAATGTAATTGCAAATGGTGAAATCTGCATGAAACCGTATGAGACAATAGTTTATGAAGTTTTGGAATGAAACAGGAAAATGTTTTTGAAAATATGAAATTAAATAAATCAGAAATAGTTAAACGAAGAGTCGGAGAAATCCGGCTCTTTGTTGTTTATAAGGTAGTGAGCCAAATTCATAGAACGCGTTTGATTTCAGTTTTTAAACGCGCCATGGTTAGGGGTTAGGTTATGAATAAAACAGGTTAATTCAACAGAAAAACAAGTCATATCCAATAATTGTCTTGCATACCTATTATTTAATCCAGTATAATGATTATATCAAAAATATTACAGGAGGGGGGTATGCAGATGAGGACACAATCGAAGAAACATAAGATAATCCGTACGGTTTTACTGGTGATTCTTTTGCTTCTGATAGTGGCTGCGGGTGGTTTTATTTCAGTGTATGAGGGGCGTTTTCAAACCATAAGCAGTATACAGAAAGTGACAGATTACGACGAGTATAATCTGTATCGCATGGATGTGAAATATGATTATGATCTGGATCGACTGATCGAATACGGCATAACAGATAACCAGAGCTTTGTTGATGCCATTGTGAAAGAGGCACTTCCTATCTTGCCAGTACATATTAAAGCACCGGATTTTGGCTGCAGTGCTTTTACCCTGCAGGAAGCAGACGGAAATGTGCTGATGGGCAGAAACTATGATTTCAAACGGGATACTTCCGCAATGCTGGTTTACTGTGAACCGAAGGGTGGTTACAAATCCGTGGCTTTCGCAGCATTGGATAATATCTCTGCAAATATTCCGGATGTGAGTATGAAGAAAAAGCTTGCCACATTAACAGCACCATTTATCTGCCTGGATGGCATGAATGAAAAAGGGGTATCTATTGCAGTCCTTACTTTGGACAGCGAACCGGTTCACCAGAATACAGGCAAGCCGGTGATCGGAACTACGCTTGTGATCCGTTTGATTCTGGACCGTGCGGCAACTACAGAAGAAGCCGTAGAGCTTCTGAATCAGTATGACATGTTTGCTACAAGCGGCAGAGATTATCATTTTTATATCACAGATGCTTCCGGTGATGGCAGAGTAGTGGAGTATGACTGTGAAAGTGAAACCAGAGAATTGGTTGCCACATCAATTCGCTCCATTACGAATTTCTTTGGACTCTATGAGGATAAAGTCCTTCCGAATCAGAAGAATGGCATTTACGGTCACGGAAAAGAGCGGTATGACAAAATGGAAGCTATTTTTGACTATGAGGAAGTTTACAACAGTGATGTTGCATGGGAGGCTTTGAAGGCCGCATCACAGGAGCCGTCAGAGGAGGAAGTTACCAGTAATACCCAGTGGTCTATTGTTTATGATGATACCAATCTCACCGCAGAGATTGCCCTTCGGAGAAACTGGGATGATGTGATCGGGTATAATCTGAAGGATAACGCGATTACACTAAAATAATAACATAGAGCCTGTTTCAAACATAATCCGGTAGTCTTAAAGGAAGAGAAAGACACGTGAACCAGAAGTTCAATATAAGGTTTTAAATGCCTCGTCAAAGGGAAGCTTCATCATTTCCCCGGCGGGGCATTTTGATTATTTGAAATACTAATCTTGTTACAGTGTTGACTGGAATGTTAGTGAAATTTGTCTATAAATTTGAAACAATATGTCAACTTAGTCTGAAAAATAACGCTTTAACACGTTAATTTTGATTGACTCCATAGTATATGCAGTGTATTATGAATTTATAATTGCTGTTTGCGGAGTGGATAAATGTATGGGGTATGCATAAGAAAAAAGTGTAAAACTCTTCAGGCAAAGCGAATAGTTTTTATAATCCATCTATCTAAAGGGGGAGTCATTTATGACGGGAAAGAGAAAAAGAAAACTGGCAATGCCAGACACCCTGATCATCGTAGCATCCGTTGTACTTCTGGTGGCGATTCTTTCATGGATCATTCCATCCGGAACCTACGATTATCAGGAAATGAACATCAATGGAAGAATTCGAAACGTAGCCATTGATGGAACTTATCACACAATTGATAAATCCGAAGTTACCACAACCGGATTCCTTGGATTTTTCAGTGTACTGTATCGAGGCTGCGTGGAGGCTGCTGATGTAATCTTCATGATCCTCTGCTGCTGCGGAACTTTCGGTGTTGTGGTGAAAACAGGTGCTTTCCATGCAGGAATCGGAACCATTTTAAAGAAACTGAAGGGAAAAGAAATTCTGCTTGTTCCAATCATTATGATGATCTTCGGACTGGGCGGTTCTGTGTTTGGTATGGCAAGTGAATTCTATGGATTTTATCCATTGATCGTAGGTCTGGGAGTTGCTCTTGGATATGATGCAATGTTCGGATTTGCCATTATTGCAGTTGGAGAGTTTGTTGGATTTATGGGAGCGACATTGAATCCATATTCTGTAGGAATTGCCCAGACAATTTCAGGTGTAGAGCTTTATTCCGGAACCGGATACCGTGCGATCTGCTTCGTGATCTTCATGGCAATTTCCATTATCTATGTAATGATTTACGGGCGGAAAATTAAGAAAAATCCAGGTGCATCCGTTGTATTTGGTGAAAAAAACATTCATGCCTTTGACAGAGATGAGTTAAATGAATACAGCTTTACCTTAAAAGACGGTCTGGTTCTTCTGGATGTTCTGGTAGTGCTGGTTGTTCTTATGCTGGGGCTGATCAAATGGGGATGGGATTTCCCGCAGCTTTGTGGCTTGTTCCTTCTTATGTCCATGATTGCTGCAGCAATCTGTAAGTGGTCTCCGAATAAATGGTGCAGTGAGTTTATTGACAGCGCCAAGACTGCAATGTGGGGATGTATCCTGACGGGTATTGCGAAAGCTATCACAGTTGTTATGCAGGACGCGCAGATTATGGATACTGTTATCTACGGCCTATCAAACGTGCTGAAAAATGCGCCTCATGCAGTTTCTGCACAGGTAATGCTTGTAGTACAGACGCTGATCAACTTCTTCATTCCGTCTGCAACCGGTCAGGCTTCTGCAACCATGCCGATCATGGCACAGCTGGCAGATATTATTGGTGTGAGCAGACAGACAGCAGTTCTTGCATTCCAGTTTGGCGACGGACTTTCCAATATTTTCTGGCCGACGGCAGATATCGTTATCATCTGTGGCCTGGGTGGAATTTCCCTGCAGAAATGGTATAAGTGGTTTACACCGCTGTTTCTGATCTTGTTTGTGACACAGGCGATTTTGTTGGGAATTGCAACTGGAATTGGGTTCTAGAGAGTGTTTGATTTTTAGAAATGGTATATCTAATGGAAAGAAAAGGAAATCTTATTAAACTTACAGACCTGTCCTCAGATTTTATCATTGATCTGAAATATGCCACGCCGGATAATTTCACCGGCGTGCAGGTGTACCAGTCAGCGGACTGCTGGCTGGATGAGCACACTGCGCAGATTCTGATAAAAGCGAAGGAAATTTTCGAAAAAGATGGCTATCGGGTGAAAATATGGGACGCTTATCGTCCCATTCGTGCACAGAAGCGGTTCTGGGAGATAATGCCAAATGATGACTTTATTGCCCGTCCGCCGGATATGACGAAAATTAAGAAATTCCGTCCTACTCATATGAACGGAATGTGTGTTGACGTCACACTGACTGATAAAGAAGGCAACGAAATCGAAATGCCATCTCCATTTGACACTATGGACGAACGCGCTGCTTTGAATTCTTCCGGTCATTCCGAAACCGGAAGAAGAAACGGCGAGTATTTGAAACAAGTAATGGAATCCGTAGGCTTCCAGGCATATGAGTGCGAATGGTGGCATTTTTATGATGTATCTACGGATCCGGCGCCGTTTTCGGATTATGAAATTTAATTTTTTGAACTACTAACGGGCAGCATAAGTGCAATTATGCTGCCTTTTTCATTACTTTCTAATACTTTTACTGAGCCACCGTGTTCCCGCGCAATGGAGTCAACCAGTGCCAGTCCCAGTCCGGCACCGCCCATAGCCCGGCTGCGGGACTTGTCTACACGGAAAAAAGGATCAAAGATTTTTTTCTGATTTTCAGGTGAAATGCCGATGCCGGTGTCCTTTACCAGGATCATGACCTGGCTGTTTTTTTCCTTCACTGAAACTGTGACAGAGCCATTGGGACGGTTATATTTAATGGCATTTTCTACAAGATTGTAGACTGCACGATAAAGAAGTACATAGCTGCCGGTGATATTGCGAATATTGTTATTAAGTGCAGATGCATCAGGCGTGTGGACATCAGTATGCCAATCCTGACTGGCGCTGTCATCAAAATGAATTGAAATCCCTGCTTTTTCTGCAACTGGGTCCAGATCGCAGAAAACTTCATCAACAAGCTCTTCCAGTGTAACCTGATCTGTTCGTGGAACAGATTTCAGATTCGTCATGTCAAGAAGGGTTCCCACCAGCTGGGAAAGCCTTGCTGTCTGTTCTTTAATCATGGTGAAAAGCTGTCGGTATTCAACCATTTCCGGTTCCTGCTTTTTCTCAAAAACTTCCAGGTTGGTCTGCAATACTGCAAGTGGTGTCCGCAGCTCATGAGCTGCATTTGCAGAAAACTGTTTCTGTGTACTGAAGGCATTGTCCAGCCTGGCCAGCATTTCATTGAAAGAGCTGGTCAGCTGTGCAATTTCATCCTTTGAATTGGGAACTGCCAGCTGGGTGGAAAGGTTCTGCGCCTGGATCTGACTGACTTCACTGGTTAGCTTCTGCAGCGGCGTAAGGGTCTTTTTTGTAAGAAAATAAGTACACACGCTGGAAAGAAGAATAATGATCGTGGTGGCAATAACACTTCGGAGAAGAAAATCCTCCTTGGTTTCCTGAATTTCCTGTTCAAACTGAGGAAAAAGAGCTTTGGGATCTACATTAAAGGTAATGGGTGAATCTCCATCCTGTGGATCCACCTTGATCATATAATTCTGCAATCCGTCCATTCCCGATACGGCAGAATGGCTGATGAAGAAGTACATAAGAACACAGGAGACAATCATCAGTAAGGACAGCAATAAAGTGAGTTTCAGCTGAAGTGAGGTGTGGAAACGTTTTTTTGTCATCTGTATTCCTCCAATATATAGCCCTGGCCAATTTTATTCTGAATAGGGTCAAATCCAATTGCAGCCTTTAGTTTTTTTCTCAGAGATGAAATGTGCACACGGATGGAATTGCTGAAGGTATTTACACTTCCATCCCAAATATGTTCAATCATTTCTTCCGGTGAAATCACCCGGTTCTGATGGAGCAGGAAATATTCCAGAAGGCTGCTTTCTTTTCTGGTAAGGGAAAGCGGCACTCCATTTACAGAAGCTTCTCTTGTTCTGGTATCAAAGGTAAGCTGATTCCATTTCAGGCATACATCCTCCTGAACAAATTTCCGCCGGGTAAGGCTTCGGATTCTGGCTTCCAGCTCCTGGAAGTGAAAGGGTTTGGTAAGATAATCATTGGCGCCCAGATCCAGACCGTTTACTTTATCTTCAATCTGATCCCGGGCAGACAGGATCAGAACCGGGGTATTCGTATTGTGTTCCCGGAACTGGCGGAGAATTTCCAGCCCGTCCGTGCCGGGAAGATTCAGATCCAGCAGAATCAGGTCATAATTTTCTGTCATACACAGGCAAAGCCCTTCGTCTCCATCGAAACAGATATCTGTTTCATAACCATCTATGCGAAGTCCCTCCGCAACAGAGCGGCAGAGCTGTTCTTCGTCTTCTATAATTAAAATGTGCATATTGTCTCCTTTTATAATGTGGTTTTCTGATAGACAGAATTATTTTTACGTACTTCAGTTGGTGTGGCACCAAAATGTTTATAAAAAACTTTTCGAAACAGTTTATAATTAGTGAATCCGTGGCGCTCCAGAATGACAGAAATTTTATCATTTGTGGATACCAGATCCTGATAAATATGGGAAATACGGATGTCATTCTGGTATTCCAGAAATGTTGTTCCCATACATTTCTTAAAAAACCGGCAGAAATATTTAGGATCAAACATGGCAATCCTGGAAATTTCAGTAAGGGAAATGGCTCTGTTATAATTACAGTTGATGTAATCCAGAACTGGCTTTAGTTTTTCCAGATTCTGATTTTGCCTGCTTGTGGAATCTGCTGTAAATCCAAAACTGAAATTGTGATAAAGCTGATAAAGCACGTCAAAAAGAAGCGTGTTAAACAACAGTGGTGCTCCGTCAGGTTTGTTATCCATTATAAACTGCATTTGCTCCAGTTTTTCTTTAAATTGATTTATTTGTGTTTTTTGTCTGTCCCATTCTGGCTGAGAAGCTTGTCTGGGAGTTCCTTCAAGCTGAAAAGTCAGCTGGGCGGCATCGGAAACAAATTTTTCCAGAAACAGAAGCGGAATCTGAAATACAATGGCTTTGTTTGGACGTGTACATAAAGTAGAATGTACCTTATTCGGCTGTATCAGCGTACATTGCCCGGAATGTAGATTTCTGGAAGTGCTTTCCGTATTTACTTTCAGTTCGCCCTCCTGTAAATAGAGAATTTCAATGGCGTCGTGCCAGTGAGGCGGCACATAGCTTCCAAAATCCACCGATGTATAAAAACGCACATTTGTCCTGAGATCAAGAGGAATCACTTCATAATTTGAAGCTGTGATCATTTTTTTCATAACTGTTTGGCTCCATAAAAAAGAGAATATTAACCTATTACTTAGATACTATCATATCTGGAAAATTGAGGGCAAGTAATTTATTCTAAATTTATAAAAAAGATAATAAGAAACTGTTCGCGGGAAACATTCTGCGAGGTGATTCCCGGTCAGTCCGTGAACAGCAACCGATAATAACAATATTGACATTTTTGCATAGACATTTTTAAGAAAGAGAGGTTTTTCCTATGATCCAGAATCCAATTTTACCAGGTTTTCATGCCGATCCATGTATCTGCCGAAAGGGCGACGACTTTTATATTGCAGTATCCTCCTTTGAGTGGTTCCCAGGAATCCCCATTTACCATTCAAAGAATATGAAAAACTGGGAGCTGTATTCCCATGCTCTTACCAATGCGGAAGATCCTGACTTGAAAAAGCTGCCAAGTGCAAAAGGAATCTGGGCACCTTGCCTGACCTATTGTGAAGCAGATAATCTGTTTTATGTAGTATATGGTGTTATGAATTCTATGAATGCCAGATATTTTGATGTAGATAACTATCTGATCACAGCAAAAGATTTGCGCGGACCCTGGAGTGAACCGGTTTATCTTCATTCTTCCGGTTTTGATGCTTCTATGTTCCATGATGATGATGGCAAAAAATATATTGTAGCTCTTGAATGGGAGACAAGAACAGAATACGAGAAACCGGGTCCAATCTGTATTGTAGAATATGATCCGGTACAGAAAAAAGTAGTGGGAATGCCAAAAGCTTTCTGGAGAGGCGGTACAGACCGTGGTTGTATTGAGGCACCTCATCTGACGAAGCGTGGGAATTACTACTATATAATGTGTGCTGAAGGCGGAACTGGCTATTATCACAGCGTGACAATGGGACGTTCTGAAAATGTATGGGGACCGTATGAGGCTGATCCATGTAACCCAATTGTAACTTCTGTTCCGGAGAATCATAACGAGCGTGCCGACTGGGATCACTTGAAGCCTCGCTATTATAATCCGGAGAGTAAGCTTCAGAAATCCGGTCATGCCAGTTATGTGGATCTTCCGAACGGAGAAACCTGGCTGGTACATCTCACTTCCAGACCTTTTGTTCCAGAGCTTCGCTGCACTCTTGGCCGTGAAACTGCCATTCAGCGTATGAAATGGACAGAGGACGGCTGGCTTCGAATGGAAAATGGAGGCAATATGGCCCAGGAGTTTGTGAAGGAGAGTAAGCTTCCCGAGTATCCGGTGAAAAAGCTTCCGCAGAGGGATGACTTTGATTCTGAAACTCTTGGAATCGGTTATTATGCGCCTCGCATTGATCCTGTGACTTTCGTTGACCTGAAAGCAAGACCAGGCTGGATTCGCCTGCGTGGTCAGGAATCCGGCTGCTCTTTGAATAAGACAAGTATTTTGGCAAGAAAGCTGACAAGTGTACAGGCAACGGTAACAACAAAGGTTGATTTTACTCCGCTGAGTTACCAGCATACAGCTGGTTTGATCCTTTATTATGATAATATGAACTTTGTATATTTGTATAAATATTTCAGCGATACACTGAATCACAGTGCGATTTCTGTTATGCAGGTGGAAAATGGAATAAAACGGGAATTTCCGGAAGCAAGGACTTTTGTGGAAGATGGACAGGACATCTGGATGCGGCTGGAGATAAAGGGCAGAAAATCCTGGTTTAAGTGGTCGCTGGATGGAGATACCTATAAAGAAATCGGACCATGCTTTGATACTACGAAATTTTCGGATGAGTATTCTGAGTTTGGTGAATTTACAGGAACTTTCGTAGGAATCACCTGTGGCGACCGTATGCTTCATCAGCACACAGCTGATTTTGATTTCTTTGAATATGTGGCAGATGAGACTGCAGATGTGAAATAAGTGTGTTTTTCTAAAAAAATAAAAATCTTAACACAGATTTTATAGGAAAGATGTTAAAATACGTTCAGACAAATAAAAAACGCTGAAAGGAAAAATAAAAATGATGAATAAAAAAAGACTTATGGCAATTCTGGCAGCAGGAGTTCTGACAGCAACATCTTTCAATCCGGCTATGATCAAGGCTGAAAGCGTATCAGCAGAAGAAGCTGGCATGGCAGTTCCTGCAGATGCAGCAGGCATGAGCGTACCTGCGGATGCAGCTGGCGCAGCAGTTTCAGCAGATGAGGCCGGCGCAGCAGTATCAGCAGACGAAGCCGGCGCAGTGGTAGCCGGTGACGGTTCTGAGACAGCTGTTTTCTCTGAAGATGGCACACCTGTGAAAAAAACAGTAAAAGCAGCAGATATCAATATGAAGGTGCAGGATTCCTACGATTTCCCATTCCTTGGCTTAAAGGCAGTCCTTCCGGAAGAACTGAAGAAACAGATCGAAAACTCCGATATGCTTATGATCACAGAGGAAGAATGGAATGATGACAGTACTGGCTTCAAGTATGCCTTTTTTCACTGGAATAAGCTTACTGAGGAGCAGAAAAACGAAGATGTAAACCTTCTTGGAACCGGCTATGAGGACTGGCTCAAGAGCATCGAAAGAGTTGGTACACTTGGTGTTTACAGCAAGGACGTGATTGATGATCTGGATTCTATCACTGGCTGTAACGAGCACAAAGAGCTGGGAACAAGCGAGGATGGAAATTATAAGTACTATCTCAGCATTAATAAAGATGCAGAGTCTGACCTGACAGACGAGATCGAAAAAATTGAGACTACGATCACAGAAATGACAGCTTTTGATCCAAGCAAATCTGTATTTGATATGCCTGCAGAAAATGCCAACCCGGATGCAGGAAATGTAGGCGCATTTGAGACAACGGATATTGATGGAAATGCCTATACAGAAAAAGTATTCAGTGACTATGACCTGACTCTTGTAAACTGCTTTACAACCTGGTGCTCTCCGTGTGTAAATGAAATGCCAGACCTTGACAAGCTTTATCAGGAGATGAAGGAAAAGGGTGTGGGCGTAGTTGGAATGGTTATCGATTCTGTAGGCGAGGACGGAACTACAGATGAAGATACTGTGAAAAAAGCGCAGATTCTCAAGGAAAAAACAGGAGTTACCTATCCTCTTCTGATTCCGGATGCAGGAAACATGAATGGACGTATCAGCGGTCTCAGCAGCTTCCCGGAATCCTTCTTTGTAGATAAAGATGGAAACATTGTAGGAGATCCGATCATGGGCAGCAGAAATCTGGAAGACTGGAAAACAGCTGTAGAGGATGCACTGGAAAAAATTAATTCCGAAAAATAAAAAGTGGTTAGGGAATGTAGGATGAAAAATTATATAAATAAAATCACTCAGTCCAAATGGACAGGAATCGCCCTTGCAGCGGTGGGGATTCTGATGATGGCCTTTGGTATTTACCGGGGTGAAATGGAAGTTGTTTTTACAAAAGCTGTAAATATCTGTATGGAGTGTATTGGAATTGGATGATAAGAAAATGAACATAAAAAACTGGCCCAGACATACCATACAGGCACTTTGGGCGCTGCTTACAAATTCACATTTATCTGGATTTGTAACTGGAAAAATATATACAGGAAAGCTGAAAAATGCCTGTGTTCCGGGACTGAACTGCTATTCCTGTCCCGGGGCAGCAGGAGCCTGTCCCATTGGTTCCTTACAGGCTGTGGTTGGAAGCTGGAACTTTAAATTTGCCTATTACGTAATCGGATTTCTGATTTTCGTAGGTGCGATCCTGGGAAGGCTGGTGTGTGGTTTTCTCTGTCCCTTTGGTCTGATCCAGGACCTGCTGAATAAGATTCCTTTTCCAAAGAAAATTCGTACTTTCAAAGGAGACAAACTTCTTCGAAAGCTGAAATACGTGATTTTTCTGGTGTTTGTAATTCTGCTTCCCCTGTTTCTCACAGATATAATGGGCCAGGGAGCACCCTATTTCTGTAAGCTGATCTGTCCGGCCGGAACTTTGGAGGGCGGATTGCCGCTGGTACTTTTGAACAAGGCTATGCGCGGTGCCATTGGCTGGCTGTACATATGGAAAAATACAATTCTGATCGTGACAATTGTTCTTTCCATTATTATTTACAGACCATTTTGCCGTTATATTTGTCCGCTTGGCGCATTTTATTCCGTATTCAATAAGGTTTCCATTTACCGCTACCGTGTAGATATGGAAAAATGCGTTCACTGTGGAAAATGTGCAAAGGCTTGCCAGATGGTGGTCAACCCTGTGGAAAACCCCAACAGTCCGGAATGTATCCGTTGCGGACGGTGTAAGCAGGCATGTCCGGTACACGCCATTGCGAGTGGGTGCAAGAGATAACAGGAATGTTTTTACCATTTTTATGGGGATTAACTTTATGTATGCTTTATAAGTAAAAAAGCTTACTGCGATTTAGACATTGAAAAAATAAATGTCTAAGTTGTAGTAAGCTTTTATTGTTTATGGTGTCAGGAAATACTCTCGATTACATTACGGAGATACTCGTAGCAGATCTTAAGATTTTTCTCACCCTCTTTATCCAGCGGAATCTGCAGTGTGCGTTCCACGCCATTTCGTGAAATAACGCATGGAAGGCTCATTGCGATTCCTTCTAATCCGTATTCCCCTTCCAGAACAACGGAAGCCGGTACAACGGCACGTTCATTTCGCATAATGGCTCCTACAAGACGGCAGACGCTGAGGGCGATGCCGGAGCTTGTGTAGCCCTTCAATTCTACAATGTCCAGACCGCTGACCTTCACCTCGTGAAGCAGCTTTTCACAGTCAACAGGCTCTTTCAGACCAAACTGTTTCTGAAAATCATGGAAAGGAATTCCTACAATATTAACCGCATTCCATGGAATAAAGCTTGTGCCGCCGTGTTCGCCCAGAACGAATCCGGTGACATTTTTTGCATCTACACCGCACAGGTCGGCAAGCATTTTATTGAAGCGGGCGGTGTCCAGAAGAGTACCGGTACCGATTAGAAGATTTCGGGGATAGTTGAATTCCTTCTGTGCAATATAAGTAAGAATGTCCATTGGATTTGAAACATTGATAATAATGGCAGAACGGGTGTAAGTGGTGATCTGTGTCATGATCTCCTTCATCACCTGTACATTGGTCTGCAGTAGCACCATGCGGTCACGGGAGTTACCTGGCTGAATGCTGGGACCTGCGGTGTTGATGATAATTTGGGCGTCTTTACAGTCCTCGTAGGTACCCACCCGGATGTTTGCGTTGGCACTGTATGCAAAGGCGGTGGTGTGGCTGGCATCCAGTACGACTCCCAATGCTTTTTTTTGATTTCTGTTTATGACAACGATCTCATCTGCAAGATTCATTCGCAGAAGAGAGTCCAGAATTGCAGATCCCACATGACCTGCGCCGATCAGAACAATTTTTCCATAACTTATATTTTCCATGATGTCAGGCTCCTTTAGAAATGTAAACTTTCATATATAGTGATGTCACCGATAGACGACATGTCTGTTTTGTGAATAAGAATAGCACTTGTGTGCTGCAGAAACAAGAGAATTTTTGATTGCACTGTAAAAAATACGGAGTGACAAAAATGAAAACGATTTTCATATTGACTTTGAAAAAGAATCTGCTATAATATGAAAATGATTTTCAAATTGGAGGCGCGGGAAATGAGCGAAAAAGCACAATATCGTACCAGACAGATTACAGAGCTGGAGAATTATCTGTGCTCTATGGAAGGAAAACATGTTACAGTCAGCGATATATGTAAATACTTTAAAAGTCAGGGGATTTCTATCGGAACCACAACGGTGTACCGCCAGCTTGACCGGATGGTGGAGCAGGGACTGGTTGCCAAATATGTGGTAGACGGCACCAGCAGTGCATGCTTCGAGTATCTGGGACATGATGAGCATTGTCATAAGCATATATGCTTTCATTGCAAATGCGAGAAGTGTGGAAAGGTGATTCATCTGGAATGCGGAGAAATGGCACATCTGGGCGAGCATATGCTGGCAGACCATGGATTTCAGTGGGATTTTACCAGGACGGTGTTTTATGGAATCTGTGAGGAGTGTAGAGGAAAATAATGAGGTTGAACATGCACAAATTAAAAAATAAATTCAAAAGGCTATTCATGTCAGCTGCCACAATAGGTACTGCCTGCCTTCTTGCAGGCTGCGGTGCAGGTGCGGCAGCAGGAACTGACAATTCCAGTGTAACAGAAAGCCAGAGCGGGGTAAATGGCAGCGAACAGGAAAATGCCAGCTCAGATAGTCAGAAGCTTCAGATTGTAGCCACTATTTTTCCAGAATACGACTGGGTAAAGGAAATCCTGGGTGACCAGGTCGAAAATGTGGATCTTACCCTGCTTTTGGGTAACGGAACAGACATGCATAGTTTCCAGCCTACCATGGAAGATATTTTGAAGGTATCCACCTGTGACCTGTTTATTTATGTAGGCGGTGAGTCTGATTCCTGGGTTGCCGATGCATTGAAGGGCGCCGGAAACCCAGACCGAAAAGCAATCAACCTGATGGACGTGCTGGGAGACCAGGTGAAGGAGGAAGAGCTTGTAGAGGGGATGCAGGATGAAGACGACCACACTCACGAAGAAGGGCATACCCACGATGATGATCTGGAATACGATGAGCATGTCTGGCTGTCTTTGAAAAATGCGTCTCTATTCTGCGACACCATTGCCAGTAGTCTGGCTGATGCCGATCCGGAGCATTCCCGGCTTTATCAGCAGAACGCCGAGGCTTACGAAGAAAAACTGGCAGCTCTCGATCAGGAATACCAGACATCAGTGGAGAAATCCCAGTCCAAAACCCTGCTTTTTGCGGATCGTTTCCCGTTCCGCTATTTAATTGACGACTACAATCTTACTTACTACGCTGCATTTGCCGGCTGTTCTGCAGAAACAGATGCCAGTTTCGAGACCATCACATTTCTGGCTGGCAAGCTGGATGAGCTGAACCTTCCGGCTGTTCTCACTATCGAGAATTCCGATCAGAAAGTAGCGAAAGCAGTAATTGAAAATACAAACACTAAGGATCAGAAGATTTTGACATTAAATTCCATGCAGTCCGTAACAACAAAGGATGTGGAAGAGGGAACCACATACCTATCCATCATGGAAAATAATCTCCAGATTCTGAAGGAGGCATTATGAGTCTGATTACTTGCGAGAACCTTACATTGGGATATGAAGGAAAAGCGATTTTGTCCGGGCTGGATTTCAGCGTAAATTCCGGTGATTACCTTTGTATCGTAGGAGAAAACGGCTCTGGGAAATCCACACTGATGAAAACTCTTCTTCATCTTCAGAGCCCTATGAGCGGCAGTATCATTCTGGGAGACGATTTAAAAATCAACGAGATTGGCTACCTGCCACAGCAGACTGCACTTCAGAGAGACTTCCCTGCTTCGGTAGACGAAATTGTGATGTCCGGTTTCCTGGGAAGAATGGGACTTCGTCCTTTTTACAATAAAGCAGAGAAAAAAGAAGCCCGTGAATTGATGGAGAAAACCAGGATTACGGATCTGGCTGACCGTTGTTATCGACAATTGTCCGGCGGGCAGCAGCAGAGAGTGCTTCTGACCAGAGCTCTCTGCGCCACAAGGAAAATCCTCCTTCTGGATGAGCCTGTTTCTGGCCTGGATCCGGTTGCAACTGCGGATATGTACCAGATTATCAACGAATTAAATAAAGAAGACCGAGTAACCATCATCATGATTTCTCACGATATCAGTGAAGTAGCAACTTATGCAAGTCATGTGCTGCATATTGGGCAGAAGGTTTTCTTCGGAACAAAAGAGGAATATCTGGAAAGCAAGATTGGAAAGAGGCTTGTGGATGCTGGAGAGGAGGGAAAAGCATGAGCGGAATTTTTGAAAAACTGGTATTTTATTTCCAGTATCCATTTGTGTGGTATGCTTTGATCGTAGGCGTGCTTATTGCACTTTGCTCCTCTCTTCTGGGGGTAACGCTGGTGCTGAAGCGATTTTCCTTTATTGGGGACGGACTGTCCCATGTGGCATTCGGAGCTATGGCTATTGCATCGGTGCTGAATTTCAGCAACAATATGCTGTTTGTCATGCCGGTAACTGTGATCTGTGCGGTGCTGCTTCTTCGTACAGGACAGAGTACGAAGATCAAAGGAGATGCGGCAATCGCTATGATTTCGGTTGGAGCCCTGGCAGTTGGCTATCTGCTGATGAATGTTTTTTCCACAGGTTCTAATATTTCCGGAGATGTGTGCAGCAGCCTGTTTGGTTCTACGTCAATCCTGACCCTGACCACATCTGAGGTGTGGCTGTGTGTAGTGGTGTCTGTTATTGTTGTGGCACTGTTTACAGTATTTTATCATAAGATATTTGCGGTTACCTTTGATGAAAATTTTGCAAAAGCTACTGGAACCAGGACAGATATGTACAATCTTCTGATTGCGGTGATCACAGCAGTGATCATTGTACTGGCTATGAATCTGGTGGGGTCCCTGTTGATCTCAGCTTTGATTATTTTCCCGGCACTGTCGGCAATGAGGATCTATAAACGATTCAGCGCAGTAATTATCTGTTCGGCGATTTTATCTGTGTTGTGTGCATTTCTTGGAATTATTGTTTCCATCCTGGGCGGAACGCCGGTAGGGTCTACTATTGTGGCTGTAGATATTGCGGCGTTTCTGGTGACAAGCCTGATTGGGAAGCTTTTAGAGAGATAGAATATGGTATAGAGCGGTAGAGTATGTCTGAAAAATCAGACAAGTTAATATGGCAGTTACTTAATATTCGATGTATAGGGCGTTCTTGTAAGTGGTTCAGCTTGCAGGGGACGCCTTTTTTATGTAATAGGAAATTCTGTTGGAATTGCCTATTACATCAAAAGTCTTACTGAGCAGGAACGCACTGCGGCGGAAGGGTAGCTGTCGCTCGAGGCGACCCTCCGCAGGCAGAGAATCCTGCAAGCTGGATCCTTTTTATATGGGCAATGAGAAAAATACTAACCAGAGTATAGTGCTTTTTCCTGGGTAAATTTCTTATAATATAGTTACAGCAGAATGATACAGTTGTAGAAAAAATTTCTGGTTACTGTTTTGTATCTGGCTGCAAAGTTGAAATTATATTTTTCAGAAAAATTATATGATTCAGGGAGGGTGCTTATGAAAAGAAAAATAATTGCTGCAATATTTACCGGAATACTGATCACCGCATCATATCCAGCCATTGCCTATGCAGAAATCGAAAATCCGGAGGACTATATGGGCATCTGGTATGCCAATTATGTAATATATTCCGACGAAAGCAGCGAACGCCACAATGTAGCGGAATATTTGAACCAATACTTGGAAATGAGGCTGATGGAAGACGGAAGTGCTTACATGGAAATGTCCTACAATAGTGAGGAGTCAGACTCGGCAGAAATTCTGAAGGTCTCATGGAAGCTGGAGGGCGGGAAAATACTTGTTTCCCTGGAGGAAGGAGACATTTATCTTGATACAGTGGACGGAGAGTTTGTGGGGAGCTTAGATGAGGATACCCAGGTGATTTTTGGACGTGAACTGGTGCAGACAGGAGAAGCTCAGAGCCTGGATAATCTGGACGATCTGGAAGATAGTGAAAAAGCTAAGATTCCAAAGGAGAATCCCTACATTTATCATCCGGAAACAGACAATCCGGAGGAAATCATTGCCTGCTATCTTGGGGCTGCGAATTTGGAAAAAGGTTATGAAGTTTCCGTGGATGAAGACAATGGAACCTTTACAGCTCATTGGGCAGGAGATGAATATTATGATCCCAGGGACTATGTTGGAAGTTACAGAATAACGGATGATAACTATATCAACATTTGCTGGAGAGAGGCCACCAGTGAGTATGGCGATAAATGCTATGGTGCGGTTCTGGTAGACCGCTGGAACCAGTTTACGATAAATGAGGATCTTGGAAATCTGGCCGAAGTTATGACAGCCATGGCAAACGACATAAACAGCGGACGTGTTTTCACAGCTTACAGGACGGAAATCACAGAAGGCTCTGAAAACCAGGGGGCTGTGAAATTTATAGATGAGGATTACGAAGTTTCCTATAGCTACCAGATCATTCCGGGTGCAGATCCTATGGTGACACTTACCAGGTATGATTCGGAATATGATTATGAACAGGTGTATACAAATTATCAGCTGAGGGAAATGCTGTAGGAAAATAGAAAAATTGGAAAATGTGAAATTAGCACTCACCTCTTGATAATGAAAGTCGATTTTTGTCCTGGCTTGTGTATCCTAGAAGTGCCTGTTTTACAGGCTTTCCGGGGCATCAGTCATTTTGTCTGGTATTGTAAAGCAGTGTCAGATTTGTCGTAAATGTCGTAAATTTGTGGTCAAAAAATGATGAGAAATGGAGAGTGCTAATAAAATGAACGCAGGTAGCGAAGCAACTGCGTTCATGAGCAAGTAGCGAAAGCGGATTGCGAATGTCCTATTTGTAACGTACACGAATGTAAATGGGCATCTGATTCCGAACCTTACCTATAAATCCGGTGAACAGATGGAGCGGATTGGCAAGTATGGGTTCTTACGCAGAGATTATCTGAAGAACCATAAAAATTCTCTGTATCAGGTCATGCTTCTGCAGGACACCATTGGAGAACATCTTCTGGAAGTGGATAAGGCAGCCAGAGAACGGGAAGAGGTAATTCTGAAGCAGTTAGAAGAAAAAGAACCATTGCCGGACAAAGAAGCAGATCAGATGGCATGGGTGAGAGCTGCCAACCAGCACAGAGCGATTGCAGAAGAGATTATTCTCAAGGAATTGATTTATATTTAAATGGGGGGATGAGGTCGTGGATTGCGACCTCATTATTATGTGAGAACATGAAATAGCAGTAGGCATAATGAGAAAAATAGGGTAATATAACAGTAAGCAATTGGTGTAGTTTTGAAATGCCGATTTGGCATTTCAAGTTATAGAAGGGAATTGATAATGAAAAAAGAGATATTAATAGCAGATAATATTGACAACATTTATGATGAAATAAATGCGTTGATCAGGGAAAAGAAAACTAATGTAAAAAAAGTTGTGAATGATGCCATTATTTCTCTTAATTGGGGAATTGGAAAAAGACTTAGTGTGGAGTTAACTGGAAATAATAAGCCTGAGTATGGAAAAAAAGTTGTTACAGAAGTCAGTAAAAGGCTGGAACAGGAGTATGGTTCGGGATTTGATAAAACATCAATTTCAAGAATGATTAAGTTTTATCAGGAATTTCCTGACTTCGAAAAAGTTGCGACACTGTCGCAACAATTGACCTGGTCGCATTTTGTAGAGATTCTGCCAATACAAGATGAGTTAAAAAGAGATTTTTATGCCGCAATGTGTATGCAGGAAAACTGGTCAGTGCGAACACTGCGTGAAAGAAAAAAATCCATGCTTTATGAACGAACTGCAATATCGAAGAAACCAGAAGAAACGATTAAAAATGAAATTGCAGAATTACGAGATGATGGAAAAATGAGTCTGGATCTTTTTTACAGAGATCCATATATGCTTGATTTTCTCGGTTTACGTGATACTTATAGTGAAAAAGATTTAGAAAATGCTATTCTTGCAGAATTAGAAAAATTTATTCTGGAAATGGGATCGGATTTTGCATTTTTAGCAAGACAGAAACATTTTGTACTGGATGGCAAGGACTACTATATGGATTTATTATTCTATCATAGAGGCTTGAGAAGGTTGGTTCTTGTTGAACTAAAGCTTGGAGAATTTGAACCGCAGGATAAAGGACAAGTCGAACTGTATTTGCGATGGCTGGAAAAGAATGAAAGAGTGGAAGGTGAAGAAAGTCCGGTTGCACTTATATTATGTGCAGAAAAATCACAGGAAACCATAGAATTAATGCAATTGGATCATGGAAATATCCATGTGGGACAGTATATGACCCAAATGCCCCCAAAAGAACTTCTGGAACAGAAGCTATCCCTTGCTATTGCAAATGCGAGAGAATTGTTAGAACAGAGGAAAGAAGAATAAAAATTTTGAATTTAATAATGAAATACAGAGAAAGGCGTGAGTCATAGAAATATGGCTTGCGTCTTTTTCTGTCTGGAAAGGAAGTGGGGTAGAATGGCACAAGTCTTTCGTGTAGAACGAAACAAGAATTTTACTGTAATGTGCAACCCTCATTTCAAGAACAAAAATTTGTCATTAAAGGCAAAGGGACTGTTATCCCTGATGTTAAGTCTGCCAGAGGACTGGAATTACAATATGCAGGGACTGGCAACATTGAGCAGAGATGGGATTGATCATGGGTATGGAAACATGAAAACAGCCACCAGATGCTTTCCATCCGGTGTAGCCAGATATGACAAGGAGCCAATCTTTCAGAATAATCTTCTTTTTTACAATGGTATGTATTATCAGATTGGAGAAGAACACAAGGAGTTCTGTGCAGAGAAAACGCAGGATGAGGACGGTGCAATGGTCATAACACAGAATCCTACCCTTGCTCCGGCGGTACAGAAATCAAAGTATGAACCGAAAGCACAGGAAGCCGATGTCAGTGTCAGCTCCGATACAGTCAAGGACGCTACCGCTTTCTTGGAAACATTCTTTAAGCTCTATCCGATAGCTACGGAAAAGGAACTTGCCTACTATGTCAAAGACGGCGTGCTTGCTCCTGTATCCGGCGATTATGTATTTTCGAAACTGGTAAATCCTGTCTTTACCAAAGATGGCGATAACCTCAAGGTCAGTGTGTCTGTGAAATATCTGGATAACAAATCGAAAATGACACAAATCTCACAGTATGAGCTTGTGCTTCATAAGGACGATAACTGGAAGATTGTAGGATAAAATCAAAAGGCTTGCTTTCGTATAAACTACGGACAGCAGGCCTAAATATTACATTAAATGTATATCACTCCATTTTTTCATATCTTGAAGAATCGGTACAAAACTTTTCCCTAAATCAGTTAAAGAATATTCTACTTTCGGTGGGACTTCTTGATATACATATCGTGAGATAAACCCATCTTGCTCTAATTCTCTAAGCTGTTTCGTCAAAGTAGACTGTGTAATATCGCCTAATCTTCGGCGTAGTTCCCCGAATCTTTGGATTTCATATTCTGAAATATACCACAAAATAGTTATTTTCCACTTTCCACTTAAAATATTTTGGAAAATGTGAAAAATATGTGAAATTAGCACTCGCCTCTTGACAGTGCTAACAATGCGTGTTATATTACATGCAGAACAAAGGAAGAGAGAAAAAGAAATCTTCCAGTTTCAACAACGATGTTAATTAAACACGCAAGTGTTCACAATATAAGGAGGAATGGATTATGTTAATGCCTAGTATTTTTGGAGAAGATTTATTTGATGACTGGATGAGATTACCTGTAGAAAGAGAGAATCACAGAGGTTACAGAGCAGCTGAATTGATGAAGACAGATATTAAGGATGTGGATGGAAATTATGAGCTGAGCATTGATCTTCCAGGCTTCCATAAAGAGGATGTGAAGATTCAGCTGAAGGATGGCTATCTGAACATTCAGGCTTCCAGAACCGAGAATAAAGATGAGAAAGACAATAACGGCAAATACGTTCACAGAGAGCGTTACACCGGACAGTGCTCCAGAAGCTTTTACGTAGGTAAGGAACTGGAGCATGAGGACATCCATGCGAAATATGACAATGGTGTTCTGACTGTTACTTTCCCGAAGGAAGCGAAGAAAAAAGTGCCGGAAGAGAAGAAGTTTATTTCTATTGAAGGCTGATTTCCGGGGAAAGAGCTGTTTTAACAGATAAGAATTCCCGTGGGAAACTGATAACAGATAATAACTGGCGCGGAGCAGTTCACCTGCTTCGTGCCGATGAAATAAATAATTGAAATAGACGATTGAAATAGATAATTGAATTAGATAATATAGAGTGTGCATTAGCCGTAAATCAGAAGCGGCGGCTGATATTGCCGACTTACATAAGTAACGAGTGAAGGCGGCAGAGCATGTTTTGTTTGATGTGCTTGCAGTGTATGGATTATTCAGCAATATTGAAATAATGGTAAACAGCTTCTTTTATATAGATTGTGTTCATTTTAAGACGATTTTCTAATTTACATAGATTTTGTTTCATACCCCCTCATTTCCTGCCGGCTACCCACCGGCAGGTTTTTTCTTATGTCTTTACATCATTTCACCTGTCTGCTATACTTGTCTGGAATTGTTGATAACTGCAAAGGATAGAACAAAAAATCTCCCACAAATTATAATGTACATCTTGCAGAAAGCCTTTTCAAACAGGCTCCAGAGCGTGAAAACAAGATGTTGCTGCAATAATCGTGGATGGCAAAAATATGTTACTGTTTACCTGTTCACAGTAACAAAAACATTTTCAGAGAAGGAATTTACCCATGAATTACATTGTATTTGACCTGGAATGGAATCAGAGTCCGGGGGGAAAAAGGTGGTCTAACAGCCGTCTGCCTTTTGAAATCATAGAAATCGGCGCTATAAAACTAAATGAAGAGAAAGAAATTGTGGATAGCTTTCAGCGTCTGATCAAGCCCCAGGTGTACAATTGGATTCATGACAGCATTCATGAAGTGATTCACATGAATTATAAGGATCTGCAGAATGGAACTCTTTTCCCACAGGCCATCACGGAATTTTTGGAATGGTGTGGCGAAGAATATATTTTCTTTACCTGGGGAAATCAGGATGTAATGGAACTGCAGCGGAACATGAAATATTATGGAAAACTTTCCCTGCTCAAAGGTCCGGTGACTTATTATGATGTACAGAAATTATTTGCTATTCGTTATGAAGAAAATGACGAGCGCCGTGCTCTGGAATTTGCTGCTGATAAAATGGGCGTGGAGAAGAAAATGGATTTTCACCGCGCTCTGGGAGATGCTTATTATACTGCATGTATTCTCCAGAAAATAGAAGATAAATATATTTTTCCAAACTCATCCCTGGACGTGTATCAGAATCCCAAGAGTAAGCGTGAAGAGATTCACATATCCTATCCAACCTATGATAAATATGTATCCCGAGAGTTCTATTCCCGCGAAAAAGCCATGAAAGATCGGGAAGTAACCAGCACGAAATGTCCATTATGCCATAATCCGGCCAAGCGTAAGATCCGTTGGTTTATGAATAATTCCAAGGTTTATTACAGTGTGTCCCTTTGTCAGGAGCACGGCTTTGTACTGGGAAAAATCAGGATTCGCCGAACGGAAGACAATAAGTATTATGTAATTAAGAAGCTCACCAATGTAACAGATGAAGAAGCCGATGAAATCCGCCAGAAACGTGATGCTCATCGTGCCAAACGGAGACTGAAGAAAGAAGAGCAGTAAATCCGTGAAACTACTGCTTGTAATGAATGAAAAACTAACATTTGGTTAATAGAAAAATCCCCTCCAATCACATATGCTGATTATAAGTAATACAACAACAGCGTATAAAAAAGGAGGGGGTTTTATGAGTTTAAGAAATTATTTTTACAGGTTTGGGAAATACATTCTGACATTTTTCTTTGTAACACTGCTGATGGTTCTCTTTGGTCCGCTACAGGCGCAGGCTGCTATTACCAAGGCGGTTACCACGGATGGTTTTAAACTCAGTGGAACGGGCAGCATGAATGTGTGGGATGGAGACGAATTCCGCTATTATATCGGTTATCAGATCCCTCATGAAGACTCCATGGATTATAAGGTAGATGTGACTATGACTTTTCAAAGCTCCGGTCTGACACCAGGCAGGGCAAGCGTGTATCTGGATGACGACAGCATACCCTTATATTCAAACGGAGGTACGGTGCTGCAGGGCTCAGCCACGTTCTCCAAATCTGATGAAATGGAATTGATGGAAATATTTGTAAATTACGATAGTTTTCCAAGTGAGCAGAACGTAGATTTTTCCATCTCGGTAAATGTACGGGAAAATCGCAAAAACGCAGATATTGCCATTTATCCTCCGGAAAACAATTACGACAAAACCACAGGAGTGTTTCTGGTAACGGTTGACGATCCTTATGTTTTTTATTCAAATAAGGATTCGTCCAAATATTCTGTAAGTATTTCGGACTCATCGGTGGCACAGGTTACAGGCATTACTCCAAAATCCAATGACAGCTTTGAGGTGAGCGTATATTTTGCAAAAGCAGGTTCGGCGGATTTCATTTTTAGATATGGAAATCAGACGAAAAAGGTGACCTTCACAGTAGCGAAAACAGTCATAACTGTTTCCAGCTCCATCTCCCTAAAGGTGGGGGATACCACCATGTTTTCCAATTATGTTTTCAAAACCGGCGGTGGAAGCATCACCATCAAGAAAGTGAAATCCAGCAATAAAAAGATCGTTGATGCAGCCGGAGGATTCCTGATCGCAAAGAAGCCTGGCACTGCCAAGGTAAGCGCCCTGGTAAATGGCAAGCGGAGAACCATAACCGTGATTGTCGGCAAAAAGCCTGCCCCCAAGCCAAAACTGAAACAGCTTCAGGTAAAAGTGAAAGGCTATAAATATTATCCGGATTCTGGCAAAACCATATACACAACCCGTTTCACCAATAAATCCAAAAGTACCATCACCAAAGTGAAGCTGAAATTCACCATGACCATTAATGAAGAAATGACCCGAACCAAAACCTTCAAGGTCAATATAAAACCGGGAAAAACAAAAACCATGAAGCTGAATATAGGAAAATTAATAGCAGATCCTTCAAATATTAAGGTGAAATGCCTGAAATTCTGGTATAAGAGTTGAGGAAAGAAACTGTAGTAATAGGGGCATTTCGAATAAAGATATAAAAGAATATTGTGTAAAGTAGAGGAGTTACAATAAAAATAATACAGGGCTAAGAACGAAAATGCGTAATGCAGTTTTCATTCTTAGCCCTTATTCTATAAAGTCGGTGTTGTCAGCAGACTGGTCATGATCGACCGTTCATACTGCATTCCCCATCCAACCATCTGACCATTGAAATAATACTTGCTCTTTAATCTCAATGGTCCCACAGCGTTGGAAAGAATGGCCTGTTTCTTGGTAAGAACACTGAGGTCTGTTCCTGTGGGGACGGTCACGTATACATTTTTTGTGTAGTAGAATGGATAAGTATTTCCGCAATTATTCAGCAGATACTGCTCACCTGGAAGATTTTTCTTCGGAACAGGATTCTTTCTGATTTTTACTTTTTTACATTCGAAATTGTCGAAACCGTAATCCAGGAGACTTTTTGTATCAGCCCAGGCGCCATTTACGGAATTCATCACAACTGCAACCAGGGTCATATTTCCACGCTTGGCATAGGTGATCAGAGTAGCACCGGCAGCATCTGTGTAGCCTGTTTTTCCACCCAGAACACCATCATAGGCGTAATCCCTGCCAGCCATCATCTTGTGATGATTGAGCAGATAGCGGGTTTCTGTAAAAATATTGGTAGGCGGAATTTCATAAAGATCTGTGGTGAAAAATTTCCTGCAAAGTGGATTCTGCCATGCAGCCTTGGCTATTTTTGCCATGTCGCCTGCGGTGGTTACATGAGTCTCATCAGGAAGTCCGTTAGGGTTATTAAAATGGGTGTTTTTGCATCCAAGCTGCTGGGCTCTGGTGTTCATCAGCTCTACAAACTTCTTCACAGAACCGGAAACCTCTTCCCCAATACCAAGTGCCATTTCATTGGCTGATTCCAGCATCAGTGCCATAAGACATTGTTCAACTGTAAAAACCTCTCCGGCATCACCATAAATGGTGGAACTTCCCGCTTCAATTCCGTAAGCCGCCTGCTGAGAAAGGGTAAGCTGTGCGTTCACGTCCAGGTTCTCACATCCAAGAAGACAGGTGAGAAGCTTGGTAATACTGGCCGGGTAAAGCTGAGTATTGGCATTCTTGGAATACAGGACCGCTTCTGTATTTAAGTCCATGAGAACTGCTGACTGCGCCTCAATCTTAGGACCCTCCGGCCAACCCTCAATGGAATCGGTATCAGCTGCCTGTGCATAATATTCGGTATGCGGATCCGGAGTAGGAGTGGGAGATTCGCTGGCAGTGTCTGTAGCTTCTGCCCAGACAGCGCCCGTCTGCCCAAGCAGCATTGCTACTGTCAGGATTCCACAGAAAATCCGCTTTATTTTCATATGAAGATTTTTCCTGATCATATAAAATCCTTTCTTAAAATAGTACATAAAATTCCCAATACGTAATTGCATTATACCACTTTTCTTTATGTAAAACTATTAAAAGAGTGTGAATTGTTCACAGCACCCCGGAAAATCCACAAATTCAGCATTATTTTCCCCTATTCTCCCCATTTTTTCAGCGGAAAAACACTTGACATATAGAAATTCAGACCCTTATAATAGACAGGAAACAGAATAGTTAAAGACTGTGATGGAGACAGTAAGCTGATTTTGAACGTTTAAGGTTGTGCAGACACAGACAGCAGCAATCTTTTCAGCGAGACGGGGATGGTGTAAGCCCGCCGCAAGTAGATTCAGCCGAAGATCACTCCGGAGTTTTATCTCTGAAGGAACAAGTAGGAGATAACGGAATTCCCCCGTTACAGGGAGCGTGTATCGGCTGCATGTGCAAGCCCGTACAATGTAACAGGTGGTATAACGAGTGCTGACAGCTTTCGTCCTTTTGCAGGATGAGAGCTTTTTTTATGCAGGCGGAGAATCCTGCAAAAGGATTCTTTATGTAACAGGAAATCCCAACAGCAATCGACTGACAATTTTAAAGGAGGAAAAAGCTTTGTACCAGAAAGTAGACACGAATCTGAATTTCGTAGATCGCGAGAAAAAAGTAGAAGAATTCTGGAAAGAAAACCATATTTTCGAAAAAAGTATGGAAAACCGTAAAGAAGGCCCGACTTACACATTCTATGACGGACCGCCAACAGCAAACGGCAAACCGCATATCGGCCATGTGCTGACACGTGTTATCAAGGATATGATTCCAAGATACCGCGCAATGAAGGGTTACATGGTTCCGCGTAAGGCTGGATGGGATACCCATGGTCTTCCGGTAGAGCTTGAAGTAGAGAAGAAGCTTGGTCTGGATGGAAAAGATCAGATTGAGGAATACGGTATGGAGCCGTTCATCCAGCAGTGTAAAGAGAGTGTCTGGAAATACAAAGGAATGTGGGAGGATTTCTCCTCAACAGTTGGTTTCTGGGCTGACATGGAGCATCCATATGTAACTTACGAGGACAATTATATTGAGTCCGAGTGGTGGGCACTGAAAGAAATCTGGAACAAAGGCCTCTTATACAAAGGCTTCAAGATCGTTCCTTACTGTCCACGCTGCGGAACCCCGCTTTCATCCCAGGAGGTTTCCCAGGGCTATAAATTAGTAAAAGAGCGTTCTGCGATCGCACGTTTCAAAGTGGTTGGAGAGGACGCATATTTCCTGGCATGGACCACAACACCGTGGACACTGCCTTCTAACGTTGCACTTTGCGTAAATCCGGATGAGACTTACTGTAAAGTAAAAGCAGCAGACGGATACACTTATTATATGGCAGAAGCACTTCTTGACAAAGTACTTGGCAAGCTTGCAAAGGAAGAAGAGCCTGCATATGAGGTTCTGGAAACTTATAAAGGTAAAGACCTGGAATACAAGGAATATGAGCCGCTGTTTAAATGCACAGGTGACTATGTAGCATCCAAGGGCAAGAAAGCGCATTATCTCGTATGTGATAACTACGTTACCATGAGTGATGGTACCGGTATCGTTCATATCGCTCCTGCATTTGGTGAAGACGACAGTCGTGTAGGACGTGAATATGACCTTCCGTTTGTACAGTTTGTAGATGGCAAGGGTGATCTTACTGCTGAGACACCATATGCCGGTGTATTTGTTAAGAAAGCAGACCCAATGGTACTGGCTGATCTTGAAAAAGAAGGCAAGCTGTTCGATGCTCCGAAATTTGAGCATGATTACCCACACTGCTGGCGTTGTGATACACCACTGATCTACTACGCAAGAGAATCCTGGTTTATTAAAATGACAGCTGTTAAAGATGACCTGATCCGCAATAACAACACCATTAACTGGATCCCGGAGAGCATCGGTAAAGGACGTTTCGGCGACTGGCTTGAGAACGTTCAGGACTGGGGAATCAGCCGTAACCGTTATTGGGGAACTCCACTGAATATCTGGGAGTGCAGCTGCGGTCATATGGAATCTGTTGGAAGCCGTCAGGATCTCTATGAGAAAACTGGTGACGAGCGCGCCAAGACCGTAGAGCTTCACCGCCCATACATTGACGAGCTTACCATGAAGTGTCCGGAGTGCGGCGGCACTATGCACCGTGTACCGGAGGTTATTGACTGCTGGTTCGATTCAGGAGCAATGCCATTTGCACAGCATCATTATCCATTTGAGAATCAGGAATTGTTCAAACAGCAGTTCCCGGCAAACTTTATTTCTGAGGCTGTTGACCAGACAAGAGGATGGTTCTACTCCCTTCTTGCTGAGTCCACTCTTCTGTTTAATCAGGCTCCATATAAGAATGTTATCGTTCTTGGACATGTTCAGGATGAGAACGGCCAGAAGATGAGTAAGTCCAAGGGAAATGCAGTTGATCCGTTTGATGCACTTCAGACATACGGTGCAGATGCCATCCGCTGGTACTTCT
>ENA-ORNZ01000071-ORNZ01000071.1-human-gut-metagenome-genome-assembly--contig:-NODE-71-length-148006-cov-6.426384_pt1 | contig 148006 bp, 134 predicted proteins | sample MGYA00242124_ERZ509040 | MGnify/ENA primary metagenome ERZ509040 (study PRJEB26280, sample SAMEA2338733) | human gut metagenome | biome: human gut; feature: human-associated habitat; material: faeces... | reverse complement strand
TCAGTTCAGACAGCTCTGGATCGCTCGTATCAACGCAGCAGCAAGAATGAACGGACTTTCCTACAGCAAAATGATGCACGGACTGAAAGTTGCAAACGTTGACATCAACAGAAAAATGCTTGCAGAACTTGCAGTAAACGATGCAGAAGGATTTGCAGCACTTGCTGAAATCGCTAAAAAAGCAGTTGCATAATAGCCGATTATATGAATAAAAGACCGTAGCGCCGCGATCGGACTGCGGTCTTTTTTATAACTAAAAATGTCCGTATAAGAAAGACAGTAGTTTTTGCTGAATAAACAAATTCTAAAGAAATTCTAAAATTTTGCTTGCAATCGTAGAAACTGAATGCTATAATCAACTACATTAAAGCTTTAGCAAATGAAAGTAAAGCGAGCTGATTATAAGATAGGAGGATCTTATTATGAAAAATATGAAAAAAGTACTTGCTGTAACAGCTGCAGTAGCTATGACAGCAGCAATGATGCCGACGGCTGTATTTGCGGATGATGCGGAGACATTCAAGATCGGTGTAATCGGACCTATGACAGGTGACAACGCACAGTATGGTCTTGGTGTATACCACGCAGCACAGGTTGCAGCAGAAGAAATCAACGCAAACGGTGGATTCAACGGATACAACGTAGAAATTCTTGACGCAGGTGATGATCAGGCTGACCCGGAGAAGGCAGTAAATGCATACAATGACCTTCTTGACAAAGGAATGCAGATGCTTTGCGGAACTGTAACATCCGGTTCCTGTATTGCAGTCGGAGCAGAAGCAGCAGAAAGCACATTCATGTTTACACCATCTGCAACAGCAGTGGACAGTATTACAGCAGGAAGCAACGAATTCCGTATGTGCTTCACAGACCCTGCACAGGGAACAAAATCCGCACAGTACATCGGTGAGCATAGTCTTGCTACAAAGGTAGCAGTTCTCTATGATTCATCCGCAGACTACAACTCAGGCATTAACGATGCGTTCGTTGCAGCAGCAGAAGAAAACGGTCTGGAAATTGTAGCTGATGAAGCATACACAGCAGACAGCAACACAGACTTCTCTGTACAGCTTAAGAAAATCAAAGACAGCGGTGCAGAACTTCTGTTCCTTCCTAACTACTATGCAGACAATGCTCTGATTCTTCAGCAGGCACATGATGCAGGTATGGACGACGTTAAGAAATTCGGTGTAGACGGTATGGACGGTATCCTCGGAGTAGAAAACTTCGATACATCTCTTGCAGAAGGCGTTATGCTTCTGACACCATTCTCTGCTACATCAGAAGATGAGAAATCTCAGGCATTCGTTAAAGCATATGAAGATGCTAACAAAGATGAGGTTCCGAACCAGTTCGCAGCAGATACATATGATGTAGTCTATGCAATGAAAGCAGCAGCAGATGCAGCTGAGATCACACCGGATATGTCCAACGAAGACATCAGCGCAGCTATGTCTGAGGCAATGCTGAGTGTAGAGCTTGATGGTCTTACCGGTAAAGCAAAATGGACAGAAGATGGCGAGTGCGATAAAGAGCCAAAAGCTTTCGAAATCCAGGACGGCGCTTACGTTGAAATGGAATAATCAGATTAAAATAATGTAATCAGAGGACGGGGGACGGATGCCTGTTATCACAGGGCCGTTCCCCTTTCTTGCGCTAATATGACAACTATTTAAAGAGGTGCATTATGAGTTTTTTATCCTATTTAAAAGATGGAATCAGCCTGGGCAGTATCTATGCGATCATTGCCCTGGGGTATACAATGGTATACGGTATCGCTAAAATGCTGAACTTCGCTCATGGTGATGTCATCATGGTCGGTGCATATGTGATCCTTACCGCTGTTACCAGAGGAGGCATGTCTCCGGTGCTGGCTGTTGCACTTTCTGTAATCTTCTGTACCGTTCTTGGTATGGTGATCGAGAAAGTAGCGTACAGCCCGCTTCGTAAGGCGTCATCCAACCTGGCTGTACTGATCACAGCGATTGGTGTCAGCTATTTGCTTCAGAATCTGGCACTTTTGATCTTCGGTGCAGATGCCAAGAGTTTTGTAACTGTTATTGATGTACCGTCGGTGTCTTTATTTGACGGACAGCTTGTTATTAAGGGAATTACGATCGTAACAATCCTGAGTTGTATTGTGATTATGGCCGGTCTGATGCTTTTTGTACAGAAGACAAAACCGGGACGTGCCATGCAAGCCGTTTCTGAAGACCGTGACGCAGCACAGCTCATGGGTGTCAATGTCAATGCGACAATTTCGATGACATTTGCAATCGGTTCCGGACTTGCAGCAATTGCCGGACTTCTTCTCTGTCAGACCTACCCGACACTGACTCCATATACAGGCGCCATGCCTGGTATTAAGGCATTCGTAGCAGCCGTATTTGGTGGTATCGGATCCATTCCAGGAGCCATGGTCGGCGGTATTCTTCTCGGCGTGATCGAGATCTTCGGTAAAGCCTATATCTCTTCTCAGGTTGCAGATGCGATCTGTTTTGCGGTTCTGATCGTGGTACTTCTTGTAAAACCTACCGGACTGTTCGGAAAGAACATCCAGGAGAAAGTATAAGGGGTGGTCAGAATGAAAAAAACAATGAACAAAACAACAAAAAACAATTTTATCAACTATGGAATTGTAATCGCAATTTTTGTGATCGTAGAGATCCTTTCCGGAACAGGAAACCTCTCAAGACTTCTTACAGGTCTGCTGGTTCCGCTTTGCGTTTATACGATTGCGGCAATCTCTCTGAACCTGGTTGTAGGTTTTTCCGGTGAGCTGAGCCTTGGCCATGCAGGATTCATGTGCGTTGGTGCATATTCCAGTGCATTATTTTCTCACATAGCAAGTGATATCCCGCAGGTGCCGAGATTTATCCTTGCAATTCTGATCGGTGCAGCAGTAGCAGCAGTGTTTGGTGTGATCATCGGTATCCCGGTACTTCGCCTTCGTGGTGACTACCTCGCAATTGTAACGCTGGCATTCGGCGAGATTATCAAAAACCTGATCAATATCCTGTATGTCGGTTTTGATGAAAACGGACTTCATGTTGCAACAAGTTCTGCAAATCTCAAGCTTGCAGCAGGCGGCAAACAGATCCTCAAAGGTGCACTTGGTATTTCAGGAACAGGTGCTCTTTATAAAGACGTAAAGCATTATTTCTTCCCGATCGGAATCATTCTGGTATTGCTTACGCTGTTTATCGTACAGAACCTGGTAAATTCCAGAAGCGGACGTGCGATCATGGCAACCAGAGATAACCGTATTGCGGCAGAATCTGTAGGTATTGATGTGACGAAGTTCAAACTTCTTGCATTTACTATTTCAGCAGCTCTTGCAGGTGTTGCAGGTGTACTGTATGCACATAACCTTTCTATGTTAAAGGTATCCGGATTTGACTACAATATGTCTATCCTGATTCTGGTATATGTCGTGCTTGGTGGAATCGGAAACTTAAGAGGTTCTATGATCGCAACGATCATTCTCTATGCACTTCCGGAACTTCTCCGTGGATTTGCAAATTACCGTATGCTGATCTATGCGATTGTCCTGATCGTTATGATGCTCTTTAACTGGGCACCGGCAGCAAGAAACTGGAGAGCTCGTACCATGGAAAAAATCAGAGGCACTAAGAACAAAAAGGAGGCAGCTTAACTATGGCAATGTTAGAGGTAAATCATCTGGCTATCCAGTTCGGCGGTCTTCGTGCGGTTGACGGATTTAACGTATCCATCGAAAAAGGTCAGCTGTATGGTCTGATCGGACCGAACGGTGCCGGTAAAACAACAATTTTCAACCTTCTTACAGGTGTGTACAAACCGACAGAAGGTATCATCAAGCTTGACGGACAGGATATCACAGGAAAGAGTACGATCGAGATCAACAAAGCAGGTATCGCACGTACTTTCCAGAACATCCGTCTGTTTAAGGATATGCCGGTTCTTGACAATGTTAAGGTCGGACTTCACAATCATCATTCTTATTCTACACTGACCGGAATCTTAAGACTTCCGAAATATCACAAAGTAGAAAAAGAAATGAACGAAAAAGCAATGGAGATCCTTAAGGTATTTGACCTCGACAAAGAAGCCGATACACTTGCAGGAAACCTTCCATATGGTAAGCAGCGTAAGCTCGAGATCGCCAGGGCACTGGCTACCAATCCGAAGCTTCTTCTTCTGGATGAGCCGGCAGCAGGTATGAACCCGAATGAAACACAGGAACTGATGGATACCATCCGTTTTGTACAGAAACATTTTGATATGACCATTCTTCTGATCGAGCATGATATGAAACTGGTTGGAGGTATCTGTGAAGAGGTAACCGTACTGAACTTCGGACAGGTGCTTGCACAGGGCGAAACACTGAAGGTTCTGAAAGATCCGGCAGTTGTTACTGCATATCTGGGAGAATAGGAGGAAGATCAAATGTCAATGTTGGAAGTAAAAGATCTCCAGGTTTATTATGGTGTCATCCAGGCATTGAAGGGGATTTCCTTTCATGTAGAACAGGGAGAAGTTATCGCACTGATCGGTGCAAACGGAGCAGGTAAAACAACGACACTGCAGACACTGACCGGAATCATTCCGGCAAAAGCAGGAAGCATCAGCTTTGGAGGCAAAGAACTTACAAAGACACCTGCACATAAGATCGTTGAGATGGGTATGGCGCACGTACCGGAAGGAAGACGTGTCTTTGCAGATATGTCGGTATATGAAAACCTTCTGATGGGAGCCTACACAAGAAAAGATAAAAATGAGATCGCACAGAGTCTTGAAATGGTATACAAGAGATTCCCGCGTCTGAAAGAACGTACAGGACAGCGTGCCGGTACACTTTCCGGTGGTGAGCAGCAGATGCTTGCAATGGGCCGTGCGCTGATGAGCAAACCAAAGATCATTCTGATGGATGAGCCGTCCATGGGTCTGTCTCCGATCTTTGTAAATGAGATTTTTGATATTATCAAAGAAGTAAGTGAAAGTGGCACAACCGTTCTTCTGGTTGAGCAGAACGCAAAAAAAGCCCTTTCCATTGCTGACAGAGCGTATGTTCTTGAGACAGGAAGTATCACTCTGGAAGGAAAAGCAGATGATCTGCTTCATGATGAATCTGTCCAGAAAGCATATCTGGGAGAATAAGGAGGAATCGATATGGATCAGGTTGTAATCACAATCGCAAGACAGTATGGAAGCGGCGGACGTACCGTAGGTAAAATGCTGGCAGAACGTCTGGGAATCTCTTTTTATGACAAACAGATCATTCAGATGGCATCTGATGAGAGCGGAATAGACGTGAAGCTTTTTGGAAAAGTTGAAGCGGGAGACAAAGTCAAAAGTTCTCTTTTCGGAAGTAAAGACAGCATTTACAAAGGTGGGCTGCATCAGCCGGGCAGCAAGGATTTCATCTCTGATGAAAACCTGTTTAATTATCAGGCGAAGGTAGTGAATGATCTTGCGGAAAAAGAATCCTGCGTTATCGTAGGACGCTGCGTAAACTATGTATTTAAAGATCGTCCGAATACATTACGCGTATTCATCCATGCGCCCTGGGAATTTCGTGTGGAGAAGGCTTCTGAGAAGATTTCCGGATCAAGAGAAGATGTCGAGAAATTCCTTCTCAAAGATGATAAGCGCAAACAGGATTACTACCGTAAGTTTGCGGGCGGTATCTGGAACGATGCGACAAACTACGATCTCTGTCTGAACAGCGGAAAGCTTGGATTTGAGAAATGTGTGGATGCGATCGAGGCACAGCTTAAGATTATGTTGAATAAATAAAGAAAATGGCACTGGAGGCTTTTTATCTTCCGGTGCTTTTTTTGCGCATTCTTTCATATACTGAACAGAGCCTGAATCTGAAAATCAAAGAAAGTCCGGGAACCTTAATGAAAAAAAGAAAAGTATGTGTTTTACTGATTTTGATAGTGGTATTTGTGCTTGCTGTCGGCTGGAAGCGTACAGATCCGGAAGTTCGGTGTACTTCCGCAAGAGCGATTGCAGAAAATATAGCAGGGCAGGGGATGATCCGTCTGGTAGAACAGTCTATGGAACATCCGAAAGCTGCACTGACCTTTGATGACGGACCGGATGCACGGTATACCAGCGTGCTGCTTGACGGACTGCGCGCAAGAAATATAAAAGTCTCATTTTTTCTTCTGGGTGAAAAGGTAGAGCAGAATCCGGATCTGGTCAGGCGTATGCAGGAGGAGGGACATCTGGTCGGAAATCATACGTATCATCACGTTCAGCTTGATAAACTGAGTGATGCAAAAGCGAGAGAAGAAATCTTAAAGACGAACAACCTGATCTATGAAACAACGGGAACATATCCTCAGTATATGCGTCCTCCGTTCGGGGCGTGGAAAAAGAATCTGGAACTGCGTGTGGAGATGATGCCGGTATTCTGGACGATTGACACGCTGGACTGGAAGGTACAGAATACGGAACAGATCATAAAGACTGTAGAGGAAAAGATAAAAGATGGTTCTATCATTCTGATGCATGATGAATATAAGACGACAGTAGAAGCAGCACTCAGACTTGCGGATAGTCTGAAAGAAAAAGGGTATGAGCTTGTCACGGTAGATGAGCTGATTATGCCGTAGCTTCCTGAGAATATTACAGACGGAAAACAACTGTTTGGGTTTTGATTGCTTTTTGTGGAGATTTTCGTTATACTGTTTATCAGAGACCGGTGTTATCCGGGGAAGAAAAAAAGGAGCGATACACATGGGACGTATTTTTGATATGAACAATAAATTTTTCGGGTTTATGAGTAAGGTGGCGGATCTGTGTATTCTGAATATTATCTGTGTGGTCTGTTGTATTCCGGTCATTACCGCAGGTGCATCGATCACGGCCATGTACTATGTGACACTGAAAATGGTACGTAACGAAGAAGCTTACATTGTAAGAAGCTTTTTTAAATCTTTTAAGCAGAATTTCAAACAGGCAACGATCATTAATCTGATCATGCTGCTGATCGGTGTGGTCCTTTATGTAGACCTGAATGTGTCAAATGCAATGCAGGGAGGAGCCGGACAGATCTTTCATGTTATCTTTATGGCATTTGTGCTGATTTATTTTATTCTATTTTTGTATGTATATCCGGTGCTTGCCAGATTTTATAACACGATCAAAAATACGATCAAAAATGCTTTGTTTATGGCAATCCGTCATCTTCCGTATACGGTTGTCATGGTGCTTATTGCTGTATGCCCGCTGTTACTTCTGCTTGTGAAAAGTTATCAGATACAGTCGACACTGTTTGTGCTGTTTCTGCTTATGGGATTTGCACTGATCGCATATTGTAATTCCTATTTCCTTGCGAAGATTTTTGACCACTATATGCCAAAAGAAGAAGCCGGGCAGGAAAGTGCAGGCGAGTCTGTATGAGTGAAAAGTCGGTTGCAGGGCAGAGTATAAGAAACTGGAATGGCAAGCCGTATCATTCTCTGGACTATATGCTTAAGCAGACGTTTGGTGAAAAAGTCTACAAAGTGACTCTGAATGGCGGCATGTCCTGTCCGAACCGGGACGGTAAGCTGGGAAGCCGGGGATGTATTTTCTGCAGTGCCGGAGGAAGCGGCGATTTTGCAGCAGATGCGGCACTTCCCATAACCGATCAGATCGACAGTCAGATCGAGATGCTTCGTGCGAAACGTCCGATTCACAAATATATTGCTTATTTTCAGGCATACACGAATACGTATGCACCGGTCGTATACCTTCGAAAGATTTTTACGGAGGCGATCCTTCATCCTTCCGTAGTAGCATTGTCCATCGGGACAAGACCGGACTGCATCGGAGATGAGGTTCTTGCCCTTCTGGATGAGCTTAATCAGATCAAGCCGGTGTGGATCGAACTGGGACTTCAGACGATACATGAGCGGACTGCCGCTTATATCCGAAGAGGATACCCGCTTTCCTGTTTTGAGGAGACAGTACATAGGCTCAGGTCACATGGAATACAGGTTATCGTTCATACGATACTGGGACTTCCGGGAGAATCTGATGCAGATATCCTCGAGACGATGGACTATCTGAACGGAAGAGATATACAGGGTATCAAGCTGCAGCTGCTGCATGTACTTCGTGGGACGGATCTGGCGGATGATTATCTCGCCGGGAAGTTTCATGTTTACGAAAGAGAAGAGTATCTGAATCTGCTGATTGAGTGTCTGGAACATCTGGATCCTTCGATCGTGATCCACAGGATGACGGGAGACGGACCGGCGGATCTTCTGATCGCGCCTCTGTGGGCAAGCCGTAAGAGAGAAGTTTTGAATCTTCTGCATCATGAGATGAAGATACGGGGAAACTGGCAGGGCAGACAGTTCAGACATCAGACAGTATGAGAAGTATGAGAAAGAGGTGACAGAAATGGCAGAACCATTTACAACGTACAAGCTGATCGTTTTATATATGGCGAAACATGCAAAGGAAACACTGACAAATTCTCAGATTTCAGAATTTATACTTGACCGTGAATACACGGATTATTTTCAACTGCAAAAGGTACTTTCGGAGCTGACCGAAACAGAATTACTCCGGAAACGTACGATCTCCAACAGTTCCTATTACGAACTGACGGAAGAAGGAACGAAGACGCTTTCTTATTTTGAGAAGGAGCTGTCCGGAGAAATCAAAAATGAAATAAAAGAATATCTTCAAAGTCATGGTGGACAGAGGCAGGAACGCATCCTGACACCGGCAGATTATTATACGACACCACAGGGAGCACATGCAGTGCGCTGTCAGATCATTGAGAAAGAATCGACGGTTCTGGATCTGACACTGGTAGCTCCGGGAAAAGAAGCGGCACAGGCTATTTGCCGTAACTGGCCGAAAAAGAGCCAGGAGATTTATGAGAACCTGATGGGCGAACTGATCTGAGTCTCTCAGGCAATGAGAAGGGTAAATAATGATAAGCAAAAGGCGGGGAATCATTCCCTGCCTTTAATTTTGTGCATATAAGCCCTGATTTCTTTCTCATAGCCGAGGTCTCCCGGTTCATAGAAACGCTCTCCCTGGATTTCGTCCGGGAGATACTGCTGGTCGACATAGTGGTTCGGATAGTTGTGGGCATATTTGTAACCGATACCTTTGCCGAGCTTTTCGTGACCGCCATAATGTGCATCCTGTAAGTGAACCGGTACGGTCGTGCGTGTACGCTTCACGGAATCCATCGCGGCAAAAATCGCATTGACTGCGGAATTACTCTTCGGGGCGCATGCCATATAGGTGACTGCCTGAGAGAGAATGATCTGTGATTCCGGCATGCCGACACGTTCGACCGCCTGTGCTGCGGCAACTGCGACAGAAAGCGCCTGCGGGTCTGCGTTTCCGATATCTTCGGAGGCAAGGATCATGATACGCCGTGCAATAAACTTGATATCTTCGCCGGCGTAGAGCATTTTGGCAAGATAGTAAACTGCAGCATCCGGATCGGAACCACGCATACTCTTGATAAAGGCGGAAATGATGTCATAGTGGTTATCCCCTTTTTTATCATACTGGACAACGCGCTTCTGGATACATTCCGAGGCAACTTCCAGTGTCAGGTGGATATGTCCGTCAGTACTCTTCGGGGTGGTGAGGATACCAAGCTCGACAGCATTTAATGCGCTTCTTGCATCACCGCCTGCCATATCGGCGAGGAAATCAAGGGCATCATTGTCGATCACGGCACCGTAATTGCCCATGCCCCTGTCACAGTCGTTGACAGCACGGAGAAGCAGAGTACGGATATTTTCGGTACTTAATGCTTTCAGTTCAAAGATGATGGAACGGGAAAGAAGAGCCCCGTTGACCTCGAAGTATGGGTTTTCGGTCGTAGCCCCGATGAGAATGATCGTTCCGTCCTCTACAAAAGGAAGAAGGTAATCCTGCTGTCCCTTATTGAAGCGGTGGATCTCATCGATAAAAAGGATGGTCTTGCGCCCGTACATCCCGAGATTATTCTGTGCCTCCTGTACAACCTGCTCCATGTCTTTCTTGCCGGCAACGGTGGCATTGATCTGGGTAAAATTGGCGCTGGTCGTATGGGCGATGACTTTGGCGAGGGTTGTCTTGCCTGTGCCGGGCGGGCCGTAAAAGATGACAGAAGTCAGCTTGTCGGCCTTGATGGCGCGGTATAATAATTTGTCTTTACCGACGATATGCTCCTGGCCGACCACTTCCTCCAGCGTCGTCGGACGAAGACGGGAAGCCAGAGGTGATTCACGGTCAAGAGTTTTTGATTTAGCATATTCAAACAGATCCATAAAAGACTCTCCATTCTACATAAATACGTACATTTGTTCTCATTATACTTTAGACGGATAAAAAATTCAACAGAGTATCTACAAAATGAAAAAAAGGTAGTATACTGTTTACAGACAGCATACAAGAAAGACGAGGACAGATGAAATGAGATACGAAACCGTGATGGATCTGCATACACATACAATTGCAAGCGGTCACGCATATAATACGCTGCGCGAAATGGCAAAAGCAGCAGCGGACAGGGGACTTGAGATTCTGGGAATTACAGAACATGCACCGATGATGCCGGGAACCTGCCATAATTATTACTTTCACAATCTGAAAACCGTTCCGAGAGAACTTTACGGTATTCGACTGTTTTTGGGAGCAGAACTGAATATCCTGAATCCACAGGGGGAAGTCGATCTGAATGAGACGGAACTTCGGGGAATGGATATCGGAATTGCCAGTCTTCACTTGCCGTGCATGAAGCCGGGAACACGTGAGGAAAATACAAGTGCGTATCTGAATGCGATGAAGAATCCATATGTCAATATTATCGGACATCCGGATGACGGACGTTATGAGGTAGATTATGAAGCTCTCGTACAGGGGGCAAAGGAATATGGTAAGATTCTGGAAGTAAACAATCATTCACTTGTACCGAATTCATTTCGGCAGAATGCAAGGGAAAATGACGTAAAGATGCTGAAATTCTGTATGAAATATCAGGTCCCGGTCGTGATGGACAGTGATGCACATTTTGATACACACATTGCAGAATTTGATGCGGCAAGAGTACTTCTGGAAGAACTGGATTTTCCAGAGGAGCTGGTCGTGAATCATTCTGTGAATGCATTGAGGGGGTATATTAACGCAATAAAATAGTCCTTGCTTTTCACATGTTAAAGTGTTAAAATACGATGTATACGGAATAAGACATAGAACAGCAAATAAGACTAAAACAAAATGGAACCAAAGGAGAAGGGATCATGGGTAAAAAAATCAGAACAGAAGAGGTTGACCATTTATTTGAAGCAATCCTTTGTCTGAAGAATAAAGAAGAGTGTTATACATTTTTTGAGGATGTATGTACGATCAACGAGCTTCTTTCTCTGTCACAGCGTTTTGAAGTTGCAAAGATGCTGACAGACAAGCGCACTTATCTGGATATTTCTGAAAAGACTGGTGCATCTACCGCGACGATCAGCCGTGTAAACCGTTCTTTGAATTACGGAAACGACGGTTATGAGATGGTATTTGCCAGAATGAAAGAAAAAGAAGCAGAAGGCAAGACAGAAGAATAAATGACATAATCAAAAAAGATTACATAAGAAAAAGAGGAACAGATTATGGAGCAACGTAAACTCCGATAACCTGTTCCTTTTATATTACCTGTCTGAACGATTCAGAAGTTGTTTTATTTCCGGGAGGTCATATACTGATAGACATCCGCGGAGATCTTTTTGATGGTTTCCTGTGCACTTGAATTATTCTGAATGTTATTAGAGAGCACACAGAGAACATAAGGATGCTCCTTATCAAAAACAATCGCAATGTCGTTTTCGACTACGCCGAGACCGTCACCTGCAGAAAGTTCGCCGGTTTTGTTGGCAGTTTCCACACCGGACGGAACACCGGATGGAATCTTGCCGGTACGTGTCTGGGCTTTCAGAAGTGCCAGCATGTCGGCGGAGGCATCTGCGTTTACCATGGTTCCGCTGTAAATGTCGGACAGGAGACGGCAGCAGTCGGATGCACTTGTATAATTGTCATCGGTCGGGTTGGAAGCGAGAAATTCCCGTCCGAGATGTGTCGATGTATAGCCGTGTTCCTGACAGAATTCATTTAAGACAGATGCGCCTTTCTGAAAATCCCCCCCGCCAAGTCTGCGTGCAAGCTCGTTTGCAGCATCGTTGTCACTGACTGTGATCATCTGGGTCAGGAGAGACTTCAGACTGCTTTCATAATCAGAAGAAGGTTCCGTCGCTCCATCAGTGTAAACAAGTTTATCAAAGACAGCAGCCATGATGAAAGCTTTGATCACGCTGGCAGACTGCAAGGATACTTCTGCATTTACAGTACTGTAAGCATGGTCACTTAGATCTATGGCAGCAATTGCCCAGGTTTCATTAGTTGCTTCAAGTGGATCGACATAAGTCTTTTCCAGTGTATCAGTCAGATCGGAAAGATGTTCTCCTGATCCGGTGAGATCAGATGCAACGATGTTGAAGTACTCATCAATTCCATCGGCGATTCCTTTAGCCATTGTTTCGTGGTGGGAAGTATCAGTGATATACATGTCATCACTTTCATTACTCATAAATCCCATTTCCAGGATCGCAACAGGTACAGTGCTCCAGTTGGTACCGGTCATATTGTCTGCAGAGATCACACCTTTGTTGGCAAGTCCGGTGGCAGAACAGTAGCTGTTTATGATACATTCGGCCAGAGTATTACTTTTTTCGATAAGGTCTGTATCAAGATACTGGTTGGCGCTGGTCGGTGCCATAGTAAGTGCTCCGGCAGCGGATGCGCTGTTGTCGCTGTTTGCATGAATGCGGACGGTGATATCTGCATCCTCAGAGGTGGCAAATTCCGCACGTTCTTTGTTGCTGATCGCTTTATCGTTGTCTTCTCGTGTCATGACGACTTTATATCCGCGGGAAGTCAGTTCCTTTTCAAGAATGAGAGACACCTGTAGATTTACTTCGTATTCCGGAACTTTGGAATAGTTGCCGGTGGTGCCGGTCGTTGCCTTGTTTTTGGTCTGTGAAGAGCCGGGAGCCATCGGTTCCTGGGCACTCATATCAACCCAGCTGCCCTGATGTCCCGGATCGATGCATACGGTAAATCTGGAGTTATCGGAAGAAGCACGGGAGGCAGTGTTGGCTGCAGACCAGTCAATTCCGGAAGAAGCGGTATCTCCGGTGTTTTCTGAATTATCAGAATCAGAACTGTCAGCATCAGCGGTTGAATCAGTGGAATCTCCGTTGCCAAACACAGATGAAGATGGAGCTTTGATCATGGCCTGCCCCTGTTCACTTTCATAAGTAGTTTCTTCAGAAGCCCAGGTCGTGACCGGAAGTAAAAGAAACAGGCATCCGGCGAGAAAAAGGGATAAAAATTTTCGCATTTTTTGTATCCTCCTGATGAATTTATTTTACAGAAATAACTTCATATATGATATACTATAATAAAAAATTTGACAAGGACGGTTCGGAGTCCTTCGAAAGAAAAAGGGGGCTACACTATGAAAAAGAAGTACACATGGATCAGGCAGATCACGAGAGTTTTGATGACACTGATGCTTACGATTGCAGTTTCTGTACCGGTTATGGCAGAGCCGAAGGCAGTTGATGTTAATACACAACTGTCGAATATGTACACTGTGACAGTTGCGAGTGGATATCTGGCACTCCGTACAGAGAAAGCATACCGGGATGCGAATGAGATCGGTCAGCTTTACACCGGCGAGAGTGTGGAACTGGTAGATGCGAGCGACAGTACTTACTGGTATGTATATTCATCAAAGCATGACAAGTACGGATATGTGAACCGCAAGTATCTGGCAAACTCTTCATATGAATGTACAGTCAGTGTGCAGAGTGGATACCTGGCACTTCGTAATGCAAAAGCTTATAAGTCATCTAATGAGATCGCGAAACTGTATTCCGGAGATATTGTCCAGATCGCAGATACCAGCGATGATACTTACTGGCTGGTGTATGCACCGGACTTTGACAAAGGCGGATATGTCAATAAGGATTATCTTGTAGACCGTAATCCGGTGATCCGCAAGACAGTCAAGGTAACAAGCGGATATCTTGCTCTTCGAAGCGAGATGGCATATGATGATGCGAATGAGATCGGCAGACTGAATACCGGAGATATCGTACAGATCGCAGATTCCAGTGACAGTACCTACTGGAAAGTATATTCTGAACGACTTGGAAAATACGGATATGTAAACAAAAATTACCTGCAGTGATGCAGGTAATTTTTTGCGGAAAGTATGAAAGATAAATTTTACATATTATTTTTTGGATTTGTGTTTCGGATCATAATCAGTCGTGGCGCGAAGATCATCGATCATCTGCTCAATCAGCATTTTTTTGACATAAACGTCAAAGCTTAAGAGACAGATAAAGGAAAATAACTTGAGAAAATCCCGATCTTCTTCCGGTGCATCCTCAAAAGTACCCTGTGCGATCTCGTAACGTTCCAGAAGCTCTTTCCGGAGCGCCTCAATCTGGCCCTTTTCCATGCTGAACACTTCTGTATAGATAGAAGTGAGATCTATATTTTCATCTGATTTAAAATATTTGTCGGTCAGCGGTCCGAGCAGTGTCTGGATGTCGTTGATCGACAGAATGTTTTTGAAGTAGTAGATAAAGATCAGAACCAGCAGATGTTCTTTGGAATAGCGCTTCTTCTCGGGTGAAGGAAGCAGATTATTCTTTGCGTAGTTATTGATCATGGTCTTGGTGAGGATCTTGTCATCTTTGTAACGCTTTGAATGTGCAAGCTGTGCTTCCATAAAAGTAGTTACCTGATCCATATAGAGATCTATATTCGGAATGTCCTCCGGCTTCACATAGCCGATTTCGGAAATACGTTCCATAATATTGTGGATGATAGATTCTGTATTAACTGACATATATTCATCTCCTTGGCCTGTTCAGACAGGCAGAATGGTGATTTGACACCTATATGCTTTATTATATAGTTTCAAATACTACTTGTAAATGGTTTTTTTAAATTTCCTTTACCCCGTGTGGGCTTTCATGTATAATAACAGAAGACATGAAAACATCAGTTCGACATACAGAACCGATTAATAAGAGACAGGAGAAATCTGATGAGTATATATGATACATTAAATGAGCGCCAGAAGGAGGCGGTTTTCTATACAGAAGGACCGCTTCTGATCCTTGCAGGAGCAGGGTCAGGAAAGACCAGAGTACTGACACACAGGATCGCATATCTGATTGCGGAGAAGGGAATCAATCCGTGGAATATACTTGCGATCACATTTACAAATAAGGCTGCACACGAAATGCGTGAGCGTGTCGATCGGATCGCAGGCAACGTCGGTGGAGGCAGTGTGTGGGTATCCACTTTCCATTCTACATGTGTGCGTATTCTGAGACGTCACATCGACCGACTTGGCTATGATAATAATTTTACGATCTATGATGCAGATGACCAGAAAACCCTGATGAAAGAAATCTGCCGCAAGATGAACATCGATACAAAGAAAGTCAGGGAACGTGCACTTCTGGCACAGATTTCCCATGCGAAGGATGAGCTTCTGAATCCGGATGAGATGGAGGTGAGTGCCGGAGCAGATTTTAATCAGAAAAGAGCAGCTCAGGTTTATCGTGAATATCAGGCAGCACTTCGAAGAAATAATGCACTGGATTTTGATGATCTGATCGTAAAGACGGTAGAGCTGTTCCAGAACTGCGACGATGTGCTGCAGACTTATCAGGAGCGGTTCCGATATATCATGGTTGATGAGTATCAGGACACGAATACTGCACAGTTTAAGTTTGTAAGCCTTCTTGCATCCAGATATGAAAATCTCTGCGTAGTAGGTGACGATGACCAGTCTATCTACAAATTCCGCGGAGCTAATATCGGCAATATTCTGGGATTCGAGCGGGTATTTCCGAATGCAAAAGTCATCCGTCTTGAGCAGAATTACCGTTCTACGCAGAATATCCTTGACGCGGCAAATGGTGTGATCGCCAACAATACCGAGCGTAAAGAAAAGACTCTCTGGACGGAGAACCCGGAAGGAGAGAAAATCCATTTTCGCCAGTTTATGAATGGTTATGAGGAAGCAGAATATGTGGTGGGTGATATTGCGAAACGCCATCGGGAAGGCATGGCAGATTATCATGACTGCGCGGTGCTTTACCGTACAAATGCCCAGTCACGACTTTTTGAAGAAAAATGTCTGCATGCGAATATCCCGTACAAGATTGTCGGTGGTGTAAACTTCTATGCACGAAAAGAGATCAAAGATCTTCTGTGTTATTTAAAGACTGTAGACAATGCAGCAGATGATCTTGCCGTACGACGTATCTTAAATGTACCGAAGCGTGGCATCGGTGCAACGACTGTCGGCAGGGTGCAGGATTATGCGGATATGATGAACATCAGTTTCTATGATGCCCTTCGTGTGGCGGAGGAGGTTCCGTCAATCGGAAGAAGTCTGTCAAAGATCGAGGGCTTTGTGACTTTTATCCAGTCATTAAAAAGCAAAGCACAGGCATATTCTGTGTCAGAACTTCTTGAAGAGATCATTGACCTGACCGGTTATGTGGATGAACTCAAAGCCGAGGATACTGATGAGGCAAGAGCAAGAATCGAAAATATTGATGAACTGATTTCGAAGACAGTTTCTTATGAAGAAGCCATGAAGGATGAAGAACGTGAAGCGACTCTGTCCGGCTTTCTTGAGGAAATCGCTTTGATCGCGGATATTGATTCAGTTGATGAAAATCAGGATTATGTAATTCTGATGACGCTTCACAGTGCAAAGGGACTGGAGTTTCCGTATGTTTATCTTGCCGGTATGGAAGACGGGATGTTTCCGGGTAGCATGAGTATCTTTTCAGGAGATCCTTCCGACATGGAAGAAGAGCGCCGCCTGTGCTATGTAGGCATTACCCGTGCCATGAAGGAGCTGACACTGACCAGTGCACAGCAGCGTATGGTACGTGGGGAGACGCAGTATAACCGTGTATCCAGGTTTGTGCGGGAGATTCCGCGTGAACTGGTAGAACTCGGACATACTGTGCAGGAACACAAGCCGAAGATGCCGGAGACGAAATCTTCGCTGAACAGTTATCTTCAGATGAAGAAGAATTTTCATACGAAGGCATTTCAGCCACAGAACTTCAAAGTGACCAAAGCGGATTCGCTTGATTACGGAGTCGGTGATACCGTGCGCCATGTCAAATTCGGTGTCGGCATTGTTAAAGATATCGTAGAGGGTGGCAGAGATTATGAGGTTACCGTAGATTTTGATCGCTTTGGTACGAAAAAAATGTTTGCAGCATTTGCAAAGCTGAAAAAAATATAACTTTTTTCTTAAGAATTCTTAATGTTTTCGTACTTTAGTTGCTTCACCCGTCAGGGAATGCTATACTGTTCTATATGAAAAACGAAGGGAGTACATCATGAAAAATCTTTTAAAAGGTCTCACGAGAATACTCCCTGCTTATGGAGTTTTTCCGGTTATATTTTCTTTTGTATTTAATTGTCTTGTCTATTCCGGCTCAAGAATGATCGCAGGCGGATGGTATCACCACAATATCGAGACAGGTGTGGACAGAAGTATCCCTTTTGTCCCGGAGTTTCTGGTGATCTATTTTGGATGCTATGTATTCTGGGCCGTCAATTACATTCTTATTGCAAGGCAGGATCGGCGCAGCGTCTATCAGTTTTTTACAGGAGATTTTATATCAAGATGTGTCTGCCTTGTGTTTTTTCTTGCATTTCCAACGACAAATACAAGACCGTTGATCACAGGGAGCGGTTTGTGGAATCAGGCAGCTCTGTGGCTGTATTCGATTGACGCGGCGGACAATCTGTTTCCGTCCATCCACTGTCTGGTAAGCTGGTTCTGTTATCTGGGAATCCGTGGCAGGAAAGAAATTCCGCGCTGGTATCAGAGCGTGTCCATGGTAATTGCGATTCTGGTATTTGCATCCACACTTCTTACGAAACAGCATGTGATCGTAGACGTGGCAGGGGGAATCCTTCTTGCTGAATTCTGTTTCTTCATCGGAAGAAAGACAGATCTCTACAGGATATACGAAAGATTCGGCAGCAGGATCGAACAGAAAATTCGCAGGCTGACAGAAGGGTGAGCTACTTATGAAAAAAAATAAAAAAGTGATCTTCAACGGGGTCTTTCTGGTGGCTGTATTTGCACTTACCATCTACGGAGTATTTCATGGAGAAGATCTTGAATCTATGATGGATGCCATACGCAGTGCAGATAAGCGCTGGCTTGCACCCGGGCTTGCGCTGGTAGCATTTTTTATCTGGGGTGAATCGATCATTATCTGGTATATGATGCGTTCGTATGGAATCAAACTGAAAAAAAGAACTTGTTTTCTTTTTTCATCGGTAGGTTTTTTCTTCAGCTGTATTACACCGTCTGCAAGTGGCGGACAGCCGATGCAGGCATACTACATGAAAAAGAAAAATATACCCATACCGGTATCCGCCGTGATTCTTATGATCATTACGATTACATACAAACTGGTGCTTGTTGTGATCGGAATCGGCGTGGCGGTATTTGGAAGAGGATTTTTACATCAGTATCTTGAGGGGATACTTTCGGTATTTTATCTTGGACTTGCACTGAATATTTTCTGTGTGACTTTTATGACAATACTGGTATTTCATCCGCTCCTTGCAAGAACATTTATGGTATGGGGACTTAAGATACTGGAAAAGCTTCACATCCTCCGCAGGAAAGACGGAAGACTTAAGAAGCTGGAAGACTCTATGGATGCATACAGAGATACGGCGGCGTATCTAAAAACTCATTCAAAAGTGATCGCAAACGTAATTGGGATTACCTTTGTACAGAGAATGGCAATGTTTGCGGTGACCTGGTTTGTATACAGATCTTTTTCGCTGTCAGGCACGGGATTCTGGACGGTGCTGTTTCTGCAGGCGGTGATTTCTGTTTCTGTTGATATGCTTCCGCTTCCGGGTGGCATGGGAATCAGTGAAACACTGTTTCTGACGATTTTTACACCGGTTTTTGGAACACTGCTTTTACCGGGAATGGTTCTCAGCAGAGGACTTGGATATTATGGGGAGCTTTTGATCAGTGCTCTTTTTACCATCGTGGCACAGCTTACGATCGGACACGAGCATGACAGCAAAGAGAAGGAGAGTTACGAATGATAGGATTTTATGATTATACGGTAGTTGTTACATATATCAGTCTTGTTTCTTCAATAGTGGGTATGTTCTGCGCAATTGACGGGAAACTTACGGTGGCAGTTTTCTGTCTGGCATTCTCCGGACTGTGTGATATGTTTGACGGAAAAATAGCGAGAACAAAGAAAGACAGGACAGACGACGAGAAATCCTTCGGCATTCAGATAGATTCTCTGTGTGATATTGTCTGTTTCGGAATTTTTCCGATCATTCTTGGATACAAGCTGGGCATGTGCAAGTTCTACAGCGTTGTCATACTTGCGTTCTATGGTCTGGCGGGTGTGATCCGTCTGGCATATTTTAATGTAATGGAAGCAAAGAGACAGAGTGAAACAAGCGAAAACCGTAAATACTATCAGGGACTTCCGATCACATCAATGGCTGTAATCATGCCGTTTCTGTTTGTGGCATCTATGTTTTTTCCGGGCTTCCATTATTTTGTAGGGCTGCTTCATGCGGCAATGCTGATCGTTGGATTTTTGTTTATTTTTAATTTCCGTTTCCGCAAACCGACAAATAAAGAACTGGTTGTTCTGGTTTCGGTTGTGGCAGTAGCAGTCTTCTTTATTCTTTTCTATAAGGAAGCATGGTGGGCTCGTCATGGTGTTGTGACAAAACTGAAAGGAGTGGCTCCGTGAGCAGCTATACAGCAGACAGACAGGGACATGTTTACAAAAATGATTCCGGGCAGGACCGTTTTCTTGAGAAGATGTACGGCTGTGCATTTGGCAGGGCATTGCTGAAGCCACTGGTAACTCCGGCATTATCTGAGCTTGGCGGCAGGATTCTTGATTCCCGCCTTTCGGCGCTGGCAGTACCGGCATTTATCCGTCATGCCGGAATCGACATGCGGGATTATGAAAAGAGAAAATTCCGGTCATACAATGACTTTTTTACAAGAAGGATCCGTGAAGGTGTGCGACCGGTCAGTATGGTTCCGGATCATTTTGTAAGTCCGTGTGACAGCCGGGTGAGCGTCTATCCGATTGATGGAAATTGCCGGGTGAAAATTAAACATACCCCGTATACGGTTGCGGAACTTCTGAAGAATCCGGTACTTGCGAAGCGTTACGAGGGCGGTTATCTCTGGGTATTTCGACTCTGTGTAGATGATTACCATCGATATATTTATATTGATGATGGTTTTGAATCAAGAAGAGTGCACATTGATGGTGCGTTGCACACCGTCAATCCAGTGGCAAACGATGTTTATCCGATCTATAAAGAAAATACAAGAGAATATGCGCTGCTTAAAACTGTCAATTTCGGCACGGTCCTTATGATGGAAGTGGGTGCCCTGATGGTTGGCAGAATCGAGAATGTTCCGCTTCGGGGCAGAGTAAAGCGAGGCAAAGAAAAAGGTAATTTTGCTTTCGGTGGCTCGACGATCGTACTGATGACTCAGAAAGACCGCGTATTACCGGATCCGGACATCTTCTTTAATTCCGAAAAGGGGATCGAAACAAGAGTACATCTTGGAGAAAAAATCGGTGTATCAGAAGTAAAGAATGATGACGGGTTACTGTTTACAGGTAACGATGATGGTGAGAGCATCAGCGAAAATTTATGAGAAGATATGGTAAAATGAAGCAATTAGTGGTATACTATAACCTATAAAATGAGTTTGAGCGAGAGGAAGGTGCCCATCATGAATCTGAATCATTTATTACAGAACGAAAAAATTGAAGATTTACTTGCTGCCTTAAAGAAAAAAGAGGACGAAAAAGAAAAAAGTACAGTCCTTTGGGTACTGGCGATCATCGGTGCTGTTGCAGCAGTAGCAGGTATTGCGTTTGCAGTATATCGTTTCTTTGCTCCGGATTATCTGGAGGATTTCGAAGAAGATTTCGATGATGACTTTGATGATTATTTCGAGGACGAAGAAGAGTAAGAGTAGCATGAATCAGCAGCTCCGGCAGATAACCGGGGCTGTTTTACTGCTCAGTCTCTGACAGGGCAATACGCTCCGCGAGTAAAGATATAGATAAGGAATAAATATAATGAAAAAAGGTGAAATTTACGAGGGTATAATAGAAAAGGTAGACTTTCCGAACAAGGGGTATGTATGTATTGACGATCAGAAAGTGCTGATCAAGAATGGAATCCCGGGACAGAAGGTACGCTTCATGATCCAGAAAAAACGTTCCGGCAGAGCACAGGGACGAATTCTTGAAGTTCTGGAGAAATCTCCTTTTGAGACAAGAGATGCGGTGTGCAATAACTTCCCGGCATGTGGCGGCTGTATGTATCAGACGATGTCTTATGAGAACCAGCTGGTAATGAAAGAAACGCAGATTCGAGAACTTCTGGAGGAAGCTCTGGTACGGGGCGGTCAGGTAGATAAGAATGGACAGGCGGATTTCGATTGGGAAGGCATTCATGGAAGTCCGATGGAATTTGGCTACCGTAATAAGATGGAATTTTCCTTTGGAGATGAGTATAAAGACGGACCGCTTTCTCTGGGACTGCACAAGAAGGGAAGCACTTACGACATCTTAAATACGGATGACTGTAAACTGGTGCATAAGGATATGACCGATATTCTGATCTGCGTACGCGAGTTCTTCAGGGAAAAAGGAGCTTCTTATTACAGGAAACTGCAGCATACAGGCTATCTCCGTCATCTGATGCTGCGCCGTGGTGTGACTTCCGGAGAGATTCTTGTACATCTTGTCACGACCACACAGGAAGAATATGATCTGGAACCACTGAAAGAACAGCTTCTGGCACTTCCGCTGGAGGGAAAGATCGTTGGTATCATGCATATTCTCAATGATTCTCTTTCTGATGTCGTACAGAGTGATGAGACGAGGATCCTTTATGGACAGGATTATTTTTATGAGACGCTGCTCGGACTGAAATTCCGGATCAGTACCTTTTCTTTCTTCCAGCCGAATTCCCTGGCGGCGGAAGTACTCTATAATATTGTAAGAGAATATATCCAGAATACCAGCGGTATGGAGGTATTTGACCTATACAGTGGTACTGGTACGATCGCACAGCTTCTTGCGCCGGTGGCAAAAGAGGTGATCGGAGTAGAAATCGTAGAGGATGCAGTGGAAGCTGCAAGAGAAAATGCAAAGCTGAACGGACTGGATAATTGCCGTTTCATTGCAGGCGATGTTCTGAAAGTTCTGGATGACCTGACGGAAAAGCCGGATGTGATCGTGCTGGATCCGCCGCGTGATGGTATTCATCCGAAAGCACTGCCGAAGATCCTTTCCTACGGTGTGAACCGTATCGTATATGTTTCCTGTAAGGCGACCAGTCTTGCACGTGACCTGGAGGCATTTCTTGCAGCAGGCTATCGTCTGGAAAAGGCATGCTGCGTAGATCAGTTCTGTGAAACAGTATGGACGGAAGCAGTGGCCCTGCTTGTAAAAGAATAAAAAATTCCCGGAGTATCTGGCTGATATTCCGGGAATTTTTACGTTATAGAAAATTACTGCGAAATGTTCCAATAACGTAAAAACGCTCCGCATAACCAAATATCTGATAATATTCTTGCAAATTTATCGGAAATATATTGACATATGTGACCGGCATGTTATAATACAATCAAACATATGAATGATTGTTCATATGAGAGAACGAAAGAAAAGAATAAACAAATAAAAGGAGAAGCCTACTATGAAAAAATCTTACAAAATCGAAGTTGACTGCGCAAACTGTGCAAACAAAATGGAAGAAGCAGCAAAGAATACTGCAGGTGTTAAGGATGCAGCTGTAAACTTTATGATGCTGAAAATGAACGTAGAATTCGAAGAAGGACAAGATCCGAAGAGTGTTATGAAAGAAGTCCTCAAGAACTGCAAGAAGGTTGAAGACGACTGCGAAATTTATTTATAAGAATGAATCTAATTGCTCTGCTGCGGATGCGGCAGAGCGATTTTCAAAAAGGAGAGACAAGAGATGAATAAAAAGCAGAAAAAAATGATGACACGTATTATCATAGCAGCGGTACTACTGGTCGTTCTGCATTTCATTCCGATTACAGGAATTCCGAGATTCATCTGTTATCTGGCGATTTATCTGGAAATCGGATATGATATTTTGAAAAAAGCTTTCAAAGGAATCAAAAACGGTCAGGTGTTTGACGAAAACTTCCTGATGGCGATTGCCACAGTCGGCGCTTTCGGACTGGCAGTTTATGAGAAGAGTGGAGATTATAATGAGGCAATCGCCGTTATGCTCTTTTACCAGATAGGTGAACTCTTCCAGAGCTATGCAGTAGGCAAAAGCCGTCGCAACATCAGTGAACTGATGGATATCCGTCCGGATTATGCAAATATCGAAAAAGACGGCAAACTGGAACAGGTTGATCCGGATGAAGTAGAAATCGGTTCCGTAATTGTAGTACAGCCGGGTGAAAAAGTGCCGATCGACGGTGTGATCATTGAAGGAAGTACAACTCTGAATACAAGTGCCCTGACTGGTGAGAGTCTTCCGAGAAATGCAAAAACGGGAGATGAGATCATCAGCGGATGTATCAATATGACAGGTGTGCTGAGAATCCGTACTACAAAAGAGTTTGGTGAATCTACTGTATCCAGGATTCTGGAACTTGTCGAGAATTCCAGTTCCCGTAAATCCAGATCCGAAAACTTTATTTCAAAATTTGCGCGATATTATACGCCGGCAGTCTGCTATGGTGCGCTTGCCCTTGCGTTACTGCCGCCGATTGTAAATCTTCTTTTCCTCCACAATCCTGCGCAGTGGGGACAGTGGGTCTACCGTGCGCTGACCTTCCTGGTAATCAGCTGCCCGTGTGCACTTGTTATCAGTATTCCGCTCAGTTTCTTTGCGGGAATCGGTGGTGCAAGCAATGCCGGTGTCCTGGTCAAAGGATCAAACTATCTGGAAACACTGGCACAGACAAAATATGTTGTATTTGACAAGACAGGTACTCTGACAAAAGGTGTGTTTGAAGTTGCCGGTGTGCATCATAATACTATGGAAGAAGCAAAAATCCTTGAATATGCCGCACTTGCAGAAAGCTTTTCCACACATCCGATCAGCCGCAGCCTGAAAACTGCTTATGGCAAAGAAATTGATCAGAATCGTGTAACAGATGTAGAAGAAATCAGTGGAAATGGTGTTACCGCAAAAGTAGACGGAGTTTCTGTGGCAGTCGGCAATGCAAAACTGATGAAACGTATCGGAGTGGAGGCAGTCGAATGTCATCAGGTAGGAACGGTCATTCATGTGGCAATCAACGGTGCTTATGCAGGACATATCCTGATCGCTGATGTGCCGAAATCGACATCAAAAGAGGCAATCGCAAATCTTAAGAAACATGGCATCAAAGAGACAGTCATGCTGACCGGAGATATCGATAAAGTTGCACAGCAGGTAGCCGGTGAACTGGGCGTGGACCGTGTATACAGTGAACTTCTTCCGGCTGATAAAGTAACAAAGGTAGAAGAACTCCTTGCAAAAAAGACAGCGAAAGAAAAACTTGCCTTTGTTGGTGACGGTATCAACGATGCACCGGTACTTTCCAGAGCCGATATCGGTATCGCGATGGGAGCGCTTGGCTCAGATGCTGCGATCGAAGCCGCGGATGTCGTCCTGATGGATGATGATCCGCAAAAAATCGTCAAAGCAATCCGTATTGCGAAGAAATGCATGCGTATTGTTTATGAAAATATTTATTTTGCAATCGGTATCAAGGTTATCTGCCTGATTCTCGGCGCAGTTGGTATTGCCAACATGTGGGTTGCAATCTTTGCTGATGTCGGAGTTATGGTAATTGCTGTCCTGAACGCGATAAGAACCCTTTTTGTAAAGAAATTGTAACTACAGGTTACAAAGATGGGTTGAAAGAAAGAGAGATATATATGACAGAAGAAAGAGAAGAATTAAGCTGTGAATGTCAGGAAATCCATGAAGACCTTCTGAAGATCGTAAATGAGACCATGCCGGACGAGGAAGAATTGTATGATCTGGCAGATCTGTTCAAGGTATTTGCAGACTCTACCCGTATCCGCATTCTGTTCGTGTTATTTGAATCAGAAGTGTGTGTCTGCGATCTTGCGAAAGTCCTGAATATGACACAGTCCGCAGTTTCCCATCAGCTTCGCATCCTGAAGCAGAACAAGCTGGTGAAGAACCGCAGAGAAGGAAAATCTATTTTTTATTCCCTTGCAGATGATCATGTACGAACGATCATCTCAATGGGAAGAGAACATATTCTGGAGTAAAGTATGGATTATTTGTCAAAGAATGTAGCGGCAAATTTAAAAAGAATAAGAAAGTCAAAATGCATGAGTCTGGATCAGACCGCAGAACAGACCGGAGTCAGCAAAAGCATGCTTGCACAGATAGAGAGAGGGACTGCCAATCCCTCTCTTGGCGTACTCGGAAAGGTCACAAGTGGACTTCGAATCGAATTTCAGGAGTTGATACAGCCGCCCCGGGAAGACTGTCTCCTTGTAACTCCACAGGAACTGCTGCCGACCAAAGAGCTGGAAGGGCAATACCGGGTATGGACCTGTCTGCCGTATGAAGACACAAGACTTGTAGAGGTATACCGGATCGAAGTGGAGCCGGGCGGGGTTTATGTCAGCGGAAGCCATGGCGAAAAGACACGGGAGTATCTGGCGGTCACGGAAGGAGAACTGACAGTGGAATGCCACGGACAGAGTTATTGCATTCATAAAGACCAGATATTTAAATTTGAAACCGACCAGGAGCATATATATAAAAATACAGGCAGCGAGAAAGCCTGTTGCACTTGCTTTTTCCTTGATTATCATGGAAAATAGAAGAAAGCATCGGAAGGTTATTTATGTCCGAAAGAAACATCGGAACAGAAAAGGGGACAGCATATGATAAAAGCAGTTATATTTGATCTGGATAATACATTATACAGCTATGATGCGAATCACATTTACGGTATGGAAGCACTGGCAGGCTACTGCAGGGAAACATTCGGCATAACAGAAGAGGAGACGCGTGAATATTACAGAAAAGCCGGATATATTATGGCGAACAGGATCGGTACAGATACCGCTGCGATCCACAGCCGTATGCTGCGTCTGCAATGTATGATGGAACTGCTGGAAAAGCCTCTTTTTCCGCATGTACAGAAGATGTACCATATTTACTGGGATGCATTTCTTCAGCATATAGAACCAAATCCGGGAGTCCTGGATTTCCTTATGGAACTCAGAAAAAGAAAGATACGCATCGGAATCGGTACAGATATGACAGCCTATATCCAGTACAAAAAACTCGAAGCGATCGGTGCGGAGGTCTATATTGATTTTATGGTTACCAGTGAAGAAGCCGGTGTGGAGAAACCACATTATCATTTATTTGAACTCTGTGTAGAAAAAGCAGGCGTCCGGGCGGAAGAATGCGCATTCATCGGAGATAATGTAAAGAAAGATATAGAAGGTGCATGGGAAAGCGGACTTAGAGGTATCTGGTATACGCAGGAAAAGGAACCAACGGAACGCAGATATTTCCCGACACTGCGCTCATTTGCAGGAATTCATGTGGATGATTTCCTTGCGCAGCAATAAGAGTGCAGAATGGTCGGGAAAAGAAAATGGAATAATATAGAAAAACGTTTTGTGCAATATAATGCACAGAATGAATGGCTGTAAATATAACCTGAAAATTCAAAAAGTCTTTTAAAATCAGCAAAAATCTTTTTTGTAAAAATACTATTGACAAACAATACTGTCGGTGATATTGTAATGTTGTACAAAATAATACACGAAAAATTAAGCAAAGGCGCTTACCGGAAACGGAAATCTGCCTTTGCTTTTTTTATTTTAAGGATACAGGGAGGAATCAGCCATGAAATTAAAAGACACAGGATTAACTTTTCAGGACATCAAAGACAAAGTAAACAAGTATATGATCGAGACTTATGAGCGTTTTGATTTTCTTGCTGAAACAGCAGAAGGCATGTATATCTATGATGAGAACGGAACACCATATCTTGACTTTTATGCAGGTATTGCAGTAAACAGCGCAGGAAACTGTAACCCGAAAGTAGTGGCAGCGGTAAAAGACCAGGTAGAAGACATCATGCATACATTCAACTATCCATACACGATTCCGCAGGCATTACTTGCCGAGAAAGTGTGCGAGACGATCGGCATGGACAAGATCTTTTATCAGAACTCCGGTACAGAAGCAAACGAAGCGATGATCAAAATGGCACGTAAATATGGCATAGAAAAATACGGACCGAACCGTTACCATATCGTAACTGCAAAGATGGGCTTCCATGGAAGAACTTTCGGTGCCATGTCCGCAACCGGTCAGCCGGGAAACGGATGCCAGGTTGGTTTCGGACCAATGACATACGGATTCTCCTATGCACCGTATAATGATCTGCAGGCATTTAAAGATGCATGTACCGAAAACACCATTGCAATCATGGTTGAGCCGGTACAGGGAGAAGGCGGTGTACATCCTGCAACAATGGAATTTATGCAGGGACTTCGTAAATTCTGTGATGAGAATGATATGCTTCTTCTGATCGATGAGGTACAGACCGGATGGTGCAGAACCGGTGCAGTAATGTCTTATATGAACTACGGAATCAAACCAGATATCGTTTCCATGGCGAAAGCACTTGGCGGCGGCATGCCGATCGGTGCAATCTGTGCGACAGCAGAAGTTGCAAAAGCATTTTCGGCAGGTTCCCACGGAACTACATTCGGCGGACATCCGGTAAGCTGTGCGGCAGCACTTGCAGAAGTTAACGAACTTCTTGACAGAGATCTTGCGGGAAATGCGAAAAAAGTCGGTGACTACTTTGCATCCAAACTGGAAAAACTTCCACATGTAAAAGAAGTAAGACATCAGGGACTTCTGGTTGGTGTGGAATTTGATGATACGATCGGTGGTGTAGATGTAAAACACGGCTGCCTGGATCGCAAACTTCTGATCACAGCGATCGGAGCACATATCATCCGTATGATTCCACCGCTTATCGTGACAGAAGAAGACTGCGACAAAGCAGTTGCGATCATTGAAGATACGATCAAATCCCTGGAAAAATAAATAAGAACAAAAAAGTGACAAGGGCGTCGCGGATCATCATAAGTGGTTCGCGCGCTTTTTTCTATTAAGAGGAAATCGGTATGAGACATCTGGTAATAACGATTGGCTGTGAATACGGCGCCAAAGGTAATGCCATAGGCAGAAAAATAGCAGAAGACCTCAATATCAAATTTTATAATCGTGAACTCGTGGACGAGATCATCGAAGAGGTCGGAATACCAAAAGAAATAATGGAAAAAGTTGAAGAAGGCGGCACGATCGCAGGTAAAGGTGCAGAAGGTGATGTCAGAGGATCCTTTTCAAAATATGCGGATCTGACAGATCGTGCGATTCATGTGCAGAAGCAGATTATCCGCAAACTGGCAGAGAAAGAATCCTGTGTGATCATCGGACGTTCTGCGGATTATATTCTCAAAGATTCCGATAAGATCAATCTTCTGAGGGCATTTATCTATGCTCCGGATGATGTAAGAATTCACAACATTATGGAGAGCCATAATCTTACAGAGAAGGATGCCAGAATTCTTCTTCTGGAAAAAGATAAACGATATCACAAACGTCATCTGGCACTGACAGGAAGCAACCGTGGTGACCGTCACAATCGAAATATCCTGATTGACAGCTCTTATCTTGGGATAGAGGGAACAGCAGATTACATCGAGGAACTTGTCAGAAGAAAATTCGGAAGCGGGGAGGAATGAGTCTATGGGACAGAAAAAATCAGAATTTGATAAAGTATTCAGTGCATGGGATATTCTTGTGATCGCTTTCGGAGCTATGATCGGCTGGGGCTGGGTCGTATCTTCCGGAACATGGATCGATGCAGGCGGTGTTGTCGGTGCAGCCCTTGCATTTGCAATCGGCGGTATCATGATCTTTTTTGTCGGTCTTACATACGCAGAACTGACGGCTGCTATGCCACAGTGTGGCGGGGAACATGTATTCAGTTACAAGGCAATGGGGGCGACGGGTTCTTTTATCTGTACATGGGCAATTGTTCTCGGATATGTCGGTGTTACCTGTTTTGAGGCATGTGCATTTCCGACGATCATTACCTATCTGTGGCCGGGATTCCTCAAAGGCTATCTTTATACGGTAGCAGGATTTGATATTTATGCATCCTGGCTGATCGTGGCAATTATCGTAGCATTTTTCATTATGATGATCAATATCCTGGGGGCAAAAACAGCAGCAGTACTCCAGACTGTTTTGACCTGCATCATCGGTGGCGCAGGAATCCTTCTGATCGTAGCATCAGTGATTAACGGTAATGTAGACAATCTGCAGGGACAGATGTTTATGGGTGAAACAACGGGAACAATGGCAAAAAATGTATTGAAAGTTGCCGTTATCACACCGTTTTTCTTTATTGGTTTTGATGTTATCCCGCAGGCGGCAGAAGAAATCAATGTACCGCTTAAAAAGATAGGTAAGATGATGATCCTGTCTGTTGTACTGGCAGTTGTATTTTATTCTTTCGTAATTTTATCTGTAGGATATGTCCTGAACCCGGCGGAAATAGCACTTTCCCAGAGTACGACAGGCCTTGTTACCGCGGATGCCATGGCGAAAGCTTTTGGAACATCCGTGATGGCGAAAGTCATCATTGTAGGCGGTATGTGTGGTATCGTGACTTCATGGAACTCCTTTATGATCGGTGGTTCCCGTGCTTTATACTCCATGGCAGAATCCTACATGATTCCGAAGGTGTTTGCAAAACTTCATCCGAAGCACAAAACACCGGTAAATGCACTGATTCTGATCGGTATTCTTACCATGCTTGCTCCTTTTGCAGGACGTGTCATGATGGTGTGGATCTGTGACGCAGGAAACTTCGGCTGCTGTCTTGCATACTGTATGGTTTCGATTTCATTCCTGATTCTTCGGAAAAAAGAACCGGATATGCCAAGACCTTACCGTGTTCCGGCGTACAAATTTGTCGGAACCATGGCGGTGCTCCTTTCCGGATGTATGGTACTCGTATACTGTATTCCTGGTTCCGGCGGTACTCTGATCATGCAGGAATGGATGATGGTTGGTGCGTGGAGCCTGCTCGGAATTGTGTTCTTTGCAGTCTGCAAACTGAAATATAAAGAAAAATTCGGCAGTCTTATCGAGATCATTTCTGATGAGGATGCTGCATCTCTGATGCCGGAGGCTGATGATAAAGAACTTGATCTGGTTATTGATGCGGCAATTGACCGTGTACTCTCGAGAATGCCGGCATGACGTCAGATAAAAATAGATATAAAATGAGAAAAGAGGCAGATTATGAATCCGTTTGAATTTTTTATACCACAGAATATTATCGTTGGGGCAGGTACGCTTGTGCGGCTTCCGGAATGTGCACAGAAACTGGGAGGAACCCATGCCATGCTGCTGTCAGGACCGACACTTCGTAAGATGGGAATTGTGGATAAAGCAGCAAAATATCTCGAAGATGCCGGCATGAAGGTGGATATCTTTACGGAAATAGAAGCAAACCCGTCAGTAACGACTGTAGAAAAGGCAACAACTGCATTTAAAGAAGCCGGGGCAGATTTTATTGTGGCGCTGGGCGGCGGCTCTCCAATGGATGTTGCCAAGGCTGTCGGTGTAACCGCAAAATACGGTGGCAGCATTACAGAATATGAAGGAGCACATAAAGTACCCGGAAAAATCATCCCGCTTATTGCAATCCCGACGACAGCAGGCACCGGTTCAGAGGTCACTGCGTTTTCGGTTATCACAGATCACAGCAGAGATTATAAACTGACAGTATTCAGTTATGAACTTTTTCCTTCTTATGCGATACTGGATCCGGAACTTCTGACATCTGCGCCGGCATCTGTGGCGGCAGCATGTGGAATCGACGCATTTATTCATGCAGAAGAGGCATATGTTTCTACAGCAGCCTCGCCGTTTTCGGATGCCATGGCTGAGAAAGCTATGGAACTGATCGGTAAAAATATCCGCCGGTTTGTTGCACGTCGTACAGATCTGGAGGCAGCTGAGGCAATGCTGACAGGTTCACTTTTTGCCGGAATTGCTTTTTCCTTTGCACGACTTGGAAATGTACATGCAATGAGCCATCCGGTAAGTGCTTTCTTTGATGTACCACACGGAGTGGCAAACGCGGTACTGCTTCCGGTGATCGCTGAATACAATGCGCTGGCTGATCATGGCAGATATCTGACAATCTACAATTACATCAGTCGGATCCCGGCATATGAGGATGAATTTGAGCCGCTGATGTTGGTCGATGCGATCCGTGAACTGAATGAAGACATCGGAATCCCGGAGAATCTGACAACAGCGATCCGTCAGGCAGCAAAAGGCAGAGAAGTTTCTGATGAAGAAATTGAGAGCAGGATCGATGCCATGGCAGATGATGCGATGAAGAGCGGAAATATTGCAGTCAATCCGAGATCTTCTCAGAAGCGTGATATTGTAGAACTTTATCACAAAGCAATATAATAAGAAAGAAAAATTTTTTATGACATGCAGGTATATTTCATGTGAGATGTATCTGCATGTTTTGTTGTAAAAAAGCAGATCTCCTGTTTTGTCCTTGCAGGAAAGACACGGGAAGTGTTATACTTTTGTGGATAAAAGAAACAGAAAAAAGTTCACGGGGGGAAAACATGGAGCTTTTTGAATTTTATAAAAAAATAGAAGAATTTCAGAATCAGAAAAATAATATTCTGGCTACGGTGCTTGAAGGGGAAAACAGCGGAAGCCGCTATTTCTTTTCAAAGGGAGACCTTATCACAGTGTACGGTGACGGTGCGATCCCGGATGAACAATTAAAAGAAATTGCTAAGGCAGAACAGAGCCGGATCACAGAGGCTGATGGTCAGAAAGTATTTGTGGAAGCATTGAAACAGCCGGCGCATCTGGTGATCTGTGGGGCAGGACATGTATCGCAGCAGGTGATCCTGCTTGCAGCCAAAGTCGGTTTTCATGTGACAGTACTGGAAGACCGTCCGAGTTTTGCCGGAGAAGCAAGAAGAATGGGGGCGGATCGGGTGATCTGCGACAGTTTTGAGCATGGACTTGCTCAGATTCCGGACAGAGAAGATACGTATTTTCTGGTCGTGACCAGGGGACATCGGTATGATAAGGAATGTCTGGATATCATACTGAAAAAACCACATTGTTATGTCGGTATGATGGCAAGCCGTGGACGTGCGGCACTTCTTAAGAAACAGATGGAAGAAGAAGGAACCGACTGGAAACTGCTGGATGAGATCCATACACCAGTAGGTATGCCGATCAATGCAGAGACACCTGAAGAAATTGCGATATCTATTGTATCCGAACTCATTCATGAAAAGAACAGTCTGCGCAAAACAAGCGGCTACAAAAAGGAACTGATGGAATACCTGACCGGAAGAAAGAAGGCAGAAAATGGAATGGCACTTGCAACGATCATTGAAAGACAGGGATCGGCGCCGAGAGAGATCGGGACAAAAATGCTGGTTCTTGCCGACGGCACACTGGTTGGGACGATCGGTGGCGGCTGCATGGAAAGTGAAGTGCAGCATCAGTGTCTGCGTATGATTCACGACGGGGAGCGGACCGGAAAGATTTTTAAGGTAGATATGACCATTTCCGAGGCAGAGGAAGAAGGACTTGTCTGTGGCGGTACCATACAGGTATTTCTGGAAGTTCTGTAGATTTTTGATGAAACATTTGTTCGAAAAAAATAAAATTTAAAATACAACTATGTGCAGAACTGTGTTATAATACATGTACTCGATAAAAAGATATGTAATCACAGGAAGCAGAGGGTACTTTCCTGTGAAGAGAATATGGAGGATGAAGATATGAAGAAAAGAAACATAATGGTTGCGTTACTTTGCAGCATGTGCCTGGCAGTCAGCTCTCCGATCCCGGCGATGGCTGACGGCACAAAGGTCGTAACACTCGGTGCAGACCTTACCCAGGATCAGAAGAATACAATGATGAACTATTTTAAGGCAGATTCCAGCCAGGTGCAGGTCATCACTGTTACGAATCAGGATGAGCGTGCTTTGCTCGGTAATTATGTTCCGAGTGAGCAGATCGGAACAAGAACTTTAAGCTGTGCTTACGTAAAGCCTACCCAGTCAGGCGGTATTAAAGTACGTACCGCAAACCTCAATTACGTGACCTGTAATATGATCGCGACAGCACTTTCCACGGCAGGTGTTACCAACTGCGAAGTTGTTGCAGCATGCCCGTATGAAGTATCCGGTACAGGTGCGCTTACCGGTGTCATGAAAGCATACGAATCCGCAAGCGGACAGGAACTTGATTCCACAAAGAAAGACCTGGCAGCGAAAGAAGTCGTTGTTACAGGTGATGTTGCACAGCAGGTTGGACAGGACAATGCGACGAATATCATCAATCAGGCAAAACTTCAGATCATTGGTGATAATATCCAGAATGCTGATGAAATCTACAATATCGTAAATAACATCGCTGTTCAGAATGGTGTTACTTTAACGCAGGATGAACTTGATACGATCGTTTCCCTTCTGCAGCAGATCGCACAGCAGAACTATGACATTCAGGAAATGAAGAAAACTCTGGAAGATATCCAGCAGAATCTTGAAGACAGCAAGAACGGAACTTCTTCTGATGACAGTTCAGATGACGATGCAGTGGATGAAGGCGAGGACATTACACAGGACGTTGACAGCGGGGCACTTGGTGATGATGTAAAACAGACTTCCACAGAGGATGCTAATCTTGCGAAGGATACCGGTGCAGATACCAACCAGACCGAAAATACAGATTCTTACGAAAACAGCGGAACCGACAATATTCCGGATGCCAGCGGAGACGGAACTACAGAAGAGACACCGAATGAAAGTACAGACGGAACAACAGACGGAACAACAGACGGTTCCACAGAAGAAATCCCGCCGGCTACAGGTGACGGCACAGATGCAGGAACAGATGAATCCGCAGATAATACAGAGGATGCTTTAAATACAGATGATCTTTCAGAAGAGGCGAAGATCAAATTTGATCAGGCAAAACAGTTCTGTAAGGGAGAGTATGAAGGTGATCTTGGGGCGCTTCAGTCCGTAGTAGAAGGCGTGACAGAGCCACCGGTAACACTGGATCAGGATGTTGCACAGAAACTCAGCCGGAAAGTACTTGAGACATATCTGAAAGTTCTGAAAGACGGCGGCGCTTCTTATGTGCCGGACGGAACAGAAGCTTACCTGTCTCAGGAACTGAACATGCTTAATAAAGAATTAAAGACCATCTTCAGCACAGAAACAGATCCGGCAGAAGATGATATCCTCTACAGTACAGACAAAGAAGTTCGTCAGAAAATGTATGATGATACTTTGAGCTTCTTCGCGAAACTTTACGGTGAAGATACACAGGAGACACAGCCGGCAGAGGTAGCAGAAGATACTGCAGAAGCACAGGATGCTTCCGATGATACTTCTTATGACGCAACAGCAGAAGATGGTTCCTACACAGAGGAATATGCAGAATAAAATATCAGCCTTACAGGTCAGATTTCCAAGGGATGCTTCGGCATCCCTTTTTGTCTTCTATGAACAGACTGTGAAAAAGTGGAAATTCCCGGATGACTGTGGTAAAATAAAAGAAGTTTTTAGCGAAAAAAGGTATAAATGGGTGAAAAAGAAAAAAGTTCCGAAAGGAGATAAGATATGGGTCTGGCAGTGGTTACACTGAAAAAAGGAGAGGGACGATTTTTGAAGTCCGGCGGAATGTGGGTCTTTGACAATGAGATCGCATCAGTCATGGGAAGTTTTGTAAATGGAGATATTGTACTTGTACATGATTTTGACGGATATCCGCTCGGCAGAGGTTTTATCAACAGAAATTCCAAAATTACCGTTCGTCTTCTGACAAGAAATGAAAATCAGAAGATTGATGAAGATTTTTTTGAGAAGCGTGTGAGAGATGCATGGGAATACCGCAAAAAAGTTACGGATACTTCGAGCTGCCGCGTGATCTTTGGCGAGGCGGATTTTTTTCCGGGACTTGTGGTTGACAAGTTTGAGGATGTTCTGGTCGTACAGTCTCTGGCACTCGGAATCGATCGATGGAAAGAGCTGATTCTGGATCTTATTAAGAAAATTCTCGCAGAAGACGGTATTATGATCCGCGGTGTTTATGAGAGAAGTGATGCAAAAGTCCGTAAGCAGGAAGGTATGGAACTGTACAAAGGATTTATCGGGAAAGAATTTCCGACACTTGTCGAAATTCAGGAAAATGGTGTCAGATATCAGGTCGATATCAAAGACGGACAGAAGACAGGATTTTTCCTTGACCAGAAATATAATCGTCTTGCGATTCAGAAGCTCTGTAAAGATGCGAGGGTACTGGACTGCTTTACACATACCGGTTCTTTTGCACTGAATGCAGGAATCGCCGGAGCGAAAGAAGTAACAGGAGTAGATGCATCTGAGCTTGCTGTTCACCAGGCACAGGAAAATGCGAAACTGAATGGTCTGGATAAAACCGTAAAATTTATATGTGAAGATGTTTTTGAACTGCTTCCGAAGCTCGAAGAAGAGGGAGAAAAGTACGATGTGGTCATTCTGGATCCACCTGCCTTTACAAAATCCCGCAGTTCTGTCAAAAATGCAGTCAAAGGCTACCGTGAGATCAATCTTCGTGGAATGAAACTGGTAAAAGACGGCGGATTTCTTGCAACCTGTTCCTGTTCCCATTTTATGGAATATGAACTGTTTACAAAAACGATCGGCCAGGCCGCAAGAAGTGCACACAAGAGACTTCGCCAGGTGGAATACCGCACACAGGCGCCGGATCACCCGATCCTGTGGTCTTCCGACGAATCCTATTACCTGAAATTTTATATCTTCCAGGTATGTGATGAGAAATAATCAGAGAAAATATAAAGTAGAAACAGATCACATAAAGGAAAAGGTCATAAGAAAGAAGGACTTAGATGAGAGACAAGTTTAATAAATTTATGCAGGGACGCTATGGAGTAGATGCATTTGCACGTTTTACGATGGGTGTGGCACTTGTTGCGATCGTCCTTTCGATTTTTTTCAGCAACGGAAGCAGAATAGGCGCACTTCTTGATACGTTTGGACTTCTGGTGCTGCTGTATACATATTACCGCATGCTTTCCAGAGATATTCAGAAGAGATACCAGGAAAACGAAAAATATCTTGCTGCGACTGCAAAGCTCAGACAGCGTTTCAACAGAGAAAAGAGTATGATGAATCAGAGAAAGACACATCATATTTATTCCTGCCCGGGATGTGGTCAGAAGATCCGTATTCCGAGAGGCAAGGGCAAAATTGAGATCGAATGTCCGAAATGCCATACAAAATTTGTTAAAAGAAGCTAATAAAACAGGTCGGCGCGACAGGGGGAGGCAACACAGTGTTTGGATATGTGGTAATGAACAAACCGGAAATCAAATTCAAAGATTTTGATATGTACCGTTCTTTTTACTGCGGACTGTGTCGTGAGCTGAAAGAGCGTTACGGTCTCAGCGGACAGATTACGTTAACCTATGATATGACCTTTGTGATCCTTCTGCTCAGCGGACTTTATGAGCCGCCGACAAAGAAAGGATCGACGCGCTGTATCGTACATCCGGTGCGCAGACAGCCGGTCAGAAAAAATGCGATTACTGAATATGCTGCGGATATGAATATTTTTCTGACTTATTACAAGTGTAAAGATGACTGGAATGATGAGAGAAGCATTCCGGGACTTGCTTTTGGCAAATTGCTGGAACGTAAAGAAAAGAAGAGTGAAAAACTCTGGAGCAAAAAGGTGCAGACGATTGTATCCTGCCTGGATGAACTGTCCGAACTCGAAAAAGAAAATGCGACAGACATCGATCGTGTATCCGGCTGCTTTGGCAGAATCATGGCAGAAATCTTTGCATACAGAGAAGATGTATGGGAACCGACTCTTCGGCGTATGGGATTTTATTTCGGCAAGTTTATTTATCTGCTGGATGCCTATGATGATGTGGAAGAGGATGTCAAAAAAGAAAATTACAATCCATTTTCAAAAGATTATATAATAAAAGGGTTTGATGACCGGGTAAAGAGTATGCTTATGATGATGATGGCAGAAACCTGCCGGGAATTCGAGAAACTTCCTATTATAAAATATACCGATATTCTTCGGAATATCCTGTATTCCGGAGTATGGTGCAGGTTTGAGACCGTTTCCGGGAAACGGAAGAAAGAACAGGAGAAAGAACATGTTTGATCCATATAGTGTGCTGGGCATTTCCAGAGATGCATCAGATGAAGAAATAAAAAAAGCATATCGTAAGCTCAGCCGCAAATACCATCCGGATGCGAATATCAACAACCCGAATAAAGCGCAGGCGGAAGAGAAATTTAAAGAAGTACAGCAGGCTTACGAGCAGATCATGAAAGAAAAAGAGTACGGAACTTCCGGAAATTACAATTCCTATGGTGGATTTGGAGGTCAGAGCCAGAGTACGTATCAGGATGAGGAAGCCATCCGCAGACAGGCAGCGGCAAATTACATCCAGAGCCGACATTTTCAGGAGGCGATGAACGTGCTGTCCTCCTTAAATCAGCGAAACGGGCAGTGGTATTATCTGTCGGCGATGGCGAATATGGGACTTGGAAATAATGTGAACGCAATGAACGATGCACGTACAGCAGTCAATATGGAGCCGGATAATATGCAGTACCGGATGCTTCTTCAGAGACTGGAAGGCGGAGGAAGCTGGTATCAGGAACAGCAGAATCCATTCGGTGGCATGCCATCGGATGGCAGTGATTACTGTATGAAGCTGTGTCTGGCGAATATGGTCTGTAATCTGTGCTGCCCGGGAGGCGGCATGTTCTGCTGTTAGTCAGAGTGAAAAAATCAAAATCCTGTCATAAAAGAAATTGACATTTTATAAGAGTGATATTATTATAATGAATGTATTGCTGTGCTAAAGTGTTGTTGCATCAAAGAACAGCAAAAGGAAGAGCATTACAGGAGGAAATCATAATGAGTATTCGTATTGGTATTTTAGGTTATGGCAACCTTGGCAGAGGAGTAGAATGTGCAGTTAAACACAATCCGGATCTGGAGCTTGTTGCCGTATTTACACGTCGTGATCCTGCATCCGTAAAAATTCTTACAGATACAGCAAAAGTATATCATGTAGATGAAGCAGAAAAAATGAAAGATAAAATTGACGTTCTGATTCTCTGTGGAGGAAGTGCGACAGATCTTCCGGTTCAGACCCCGAAATACGCACAGTGGTTCAACGTTGTTGACAGCTTTGATACCCACGCAAGAATCCCGGAGCATTTTGCAAATGTAGATAAGGCAGCTTCCGAGAGTAATCATGTCGGAATCATTTCCGTAGGCTGGGATCCGGGAATGTTCTCCCTCAACAGAATGTATGCAAATGCAATCCTGACCAATGGTAAAGATTATACATTCTGGGGCAAAGGCGTAAGCCAGGGCCACTCTGATGCAATCCGTCGTATTGATGGTGTCAAAGACGGCAAACAGTACACGATCCCGGTTGAAGCAGCGCTTGAAGCGGTAAGAAGCGGACAGAATCCGGAACTTACTACCAGACAGAAACACACAAGAGAGTGTTTCGTAGTAGCAGAGGAAGGTGCTGATCTTGCACGTATCGAGCAGGAGATCAAGACTATGCCGAACTACTTCGATGAATATGACACAACCGTACATTTCATTTCCGAAGAAGAACTGAAACGTGATCACAGCGGCATTCCGCATGGTGGATTTGTAATCCGTACCGGAAAGACCGGTTGGAACGATGAAAACAGCCATGTGATCGAGTACAGCCTGAAACTTGATTCCAACCCGGAATTTACTTCTTCCGTTATCGTTGCTTATGCAAGAGCGGCATATCGCATGAACCAGGAAGGACAGAAGGGATGCAAGACTGTATTTGATGTTGCACCGGCATACTTAAGTGCTCTGGACGGCGCAGAATTAAGAAAACATCTTCTTTAATCCTGATCGGAAAGATACTTATATAGAAAAAGTGAAATATTACAAAAGGGTGAAGCCATCGGCTTTGCCCTTTTTTGGGTGCATAAAACGTTACTGTTTACAGTGTTTTACATTTTTTGTTGACGGAAAGAAAAACATGAGATATAATACCTACATAATATTGTAACAAGATTGTAAAAAATACAAATATATTTGTTTACAGAAAGAGGTTATGGGTATGGGAAAGGTATGCAAAAAGTCATGGATCGCGGGCATATTTTTAGGAGTAATGCTTTTTGCAGCAGGCTTTGCATTTCAGGCAACGACCGTAGATGCACAGGCTGCATCGACCGGATTCCGAACGGTGGGTGGTCAGACATTTTACTATAAAAAAGGAAAGAAAGCAAAAGGCTGGGTCACAGTAAAGGGAAAGAAATATTTCCTGAACAGAAAGACCGGAGCACTTTACAAAGGCTGGATGAAAAGTTCGAAAGGCAGACGACGCTATTTTGACCAGAAAACCGGTGCAATGTATACCGGATTTAATAAAATTGCCGGCCAATATTATTACTTTAATAAAAAGACCGGCTTTACAGTGAGTGGTTTCGTAAAATTCGGAACGAATTTTTACAGATATTTCGATACCAGGAAGTATACAATGGCGACCGGCTGGATGACGAATTCCAAAAACCAGAAGTGGTATTTTGGCAGTGATGGCAAAATGTACCGGGGACTTAAGAGGATCGGCAGCTACAAGTATTATTTCGATGGTAAGACAGGAGCTGCAAAATACGGATTTATTACATCTTCAAAGGGATACACCAGATATTTCCGTAAGAAATATTACCGTATGGCAACCGGCTGGATGACCTCGTCGAAAGGAAAGAAACGCTATTTTGCCAAGAATGGCGTCATGGCAACCGGTAAGAAAACCATCAGCGGAAGCACTTACTATTTTAACACCGGTACAGGTATTGCAACAGGTGGTTGGGTAACGATTGACGGAAGTAAATATTACTTTGACACAAAGACATTTAAGATGGTTACCGGGTCAAAGAAGATCAATGGTGTAAGCTATAAGTTCAACTCTGTCGGTGTGATGATCTATGACGGCAGTACCGAAGCAAATGATGCTGTAGTAGATACTTCTTATTTTAAGAATGATCCGAAGCCGGTTGCGCAGACTGGAACAAAGACCATTAAGAATTATCTGGCGGGTGCACTGCAGCCGGTTGGACAGGCACTTTATATCTGGGGCGGCGGCTGGAATGATTCCACGCTGAAAGGTGTGAAATCAAACTGGCAGAAGTTTTACCTCGGTCAGAGCAGCAGTTACAATTATAACAACTACCGTGATCTGAGCGAGACTAACAGAGCAAAGGGCCTCGACTGTTCCGGGTTTGTGGGCTGGGCAGCATATCAGGTCATGCAGACAAGAAGCAATGTCGGATATGGATATACAGTTGTTTCGGGAGAGATCGGTTCCTACTATAAGAATACCTTGAAATGGGGCACATACGTAAACCAGAATTATCTTTCAAAGAGAAAATGGAAGCTTTATCCGGGAGATATCGGATATGATGACGGACATACATGGATCGTTCTCGGACAGTGTCCCGATAAGAGCGCAGTGATCGTACATTCCACACCGAATGCCGGTGTGCAGATCGCAGGTACCAGTACTCCGGAAGGCAAATCTGACAGTCAGGCGGTTGCCCTGGCACGAAAATATATGACCAGATATGCCGGCTACAAAAAATTCGAATATCGTCCGGCATGCGGAAACTTCGTTCGTCGTGGTAATTACATGAGATGGAACAGTATACTTTCTGATCCGGACGGATTTAAGAGCAAGACAGCCGATCAGATCCTTCAAATCCTTTTTGGATTCTAAATTAAATAAGAAAGAAATGTTACAGAGGAGTTTCCTGAATATGGAAACTCCTTTATTTCTTGCAGAGTTTTTAATAAATGTTACAAAATATTAAACTTTTTAATGAATTCTACTTGCAATCGTAAGAAGTATATGTTAATATGTATAAGAACTTGAAAAAGATATTTCGTAAATATTACAGAATATAGCAATTAAGATTATGAGGTGAGAAACATGAAGAAACGAATTGTTTGCCTGACGTTAGCGTTAATGATGACAGCAGCACAGGTAGTCAGCGTAAGCGCATCACGAGAAGATGAACTGAGAGAGGAACAGGCCGCAACAAGCGCACAGCTTGATGCAACATATGCCCAGATCGATCAGCTTTATTCTGCCAAGCAGCAGTTACAGGATGAAATCAATACACTGGATGCAAATCTTGTAAACGTCATGGTTTCCATTCAGACATTAGAGGGAGATATCAGTAATAAACAGGCTGATATCGAACAGACACAGGCAGATCTTCAGAAAGCACAGAATGCCAAAGACAAACAGTACGCAGCAATGAAACAGCGTATCCAGTATCTGTACGAAAAAGGTGGAAGCGAAGCATGGTTCCAGATGATGATGAGTGCAGATAATCTTTCTGATCTTCTGACAAAAGCAGAATATACTCAGAAGATGTATGATTACGACAGAAAGAGCCTTGAGACATATGCCAATACGATCGAACAGGTTACAAACCTTGGGAATCAGTACCAGCAGGAGAAATCCGAACTGGAAGGCATGAAACAGGAATATGAAGCGGAATCTGCAAACCTTCAGACACAGATTGACACAAAGAAAGCCAACTCCGCAGACTGTGATAACGAAATCGCATATGCACAGGAAATGGCAAATGAATATGCAAACCTGATCCAGGAACAGCAGGCAGAGATTGAACAGCTTGAGGCAGAACGTATTGCAGCTGAAGAGGAAGCAAGACGTCAGGCAGAGGCAGAAGCAGAAGCCGCTGCCGCTGCAGCAGCAGAAGAAGCTGCACAGCAGGAAGATCAGACGGTATATGATGAAGACGGCAACGAAGTAGATGCTGATGAAGCAGCCGAAAACGGAGATACCGTATATGACGAAGATGGTAATGAAGTAGATCCGAGCGAAACGACAAGCAGTGATGATGGTGTGAAGTATGATGAGTACGGTAACGTAATCGACAGCGACAACACAGTTGATCCTGATAGTGTAAGTTCTTCATCCAGCAGCTCATCCAGTTCAGGCTCAGGCTCTTCAATCGTAGATTATGCAACACAGTTTGTTGGTAATCCGTACGTATGGGGCGGCACAAGCCTTACAGGCGGTGCTGACTGCTCCGGATTTACGCAGAGTGTTTATGCACAGTTTGGTTACAGTCTTCCGAGAACATCTTATGAGCAGCAGAACTGGGGAACAGAAGTTTCCTATGCAGATGCTCAGCCGGGTGACCTGATCTGCTATGGTGGACACGTTGCAATCTACATGGGCAACGGACAGATCGTACATGCATCTAACTCCAGAGATGGTATCAAGATCAGCAATGATGCTACTTACAGAACAATCCTTTCTGTAAGAAGACCTTCATAAATAAAGAGCAAAGGCAGTTCCTTCGGGAGCTGCTTTTTTTCTTGACTTTCTGTATATAAAGTATTAAAATGATGCAAAAGCGCAACGGAGCACTTAGTAGTTTCGTGCGCTCTTTTTTTGTTTCAGAAAAAATTCTGGAACGATTCACTTATGGTGATATGTTCCGAAAGGACATATGGATGAAAAATATACATTTCAGGAGGAAACGAAAATGAGAAAGATCAAAATGTGGAGAATGATGACAGTTGCTGCTGTGGCAGCATCCATGACATGCGGAGTATTTGGAGTACAGAGCGTCAGCGCGGATGACAAGAAAACTCTGAAAGTTGCAATGGAATGCGGATATGCACCATATAACTGGACACAGCCGGATGATTCAAACGGTGCTGTTCAGATTTCAGGAAGTTCCGATTATGCATATGGATATGACGTTATGATGGCAAAGAAGATTGCCGATGAACTCGGATATGATCTTGAGATCGTAAAACTTGACTGGGATTCCCTTGTACCGGCTGTACAGTCAGGACAGGTTGACTGTGTAATTGCAGGACAGTCTATCACAAAAGAACGCCAGCAGATGGTTGATTTTACAGATCCATACTATTATGCATCTATCATCACTCTTGTTAAAAATGACGGTGATTATAAAGATGCAGCAAGCGTAGAAGACCTCAAAGGAGCAACCGTAACATCTCAGCAGAATACGATCTGGTATGATTCCTGCCTGCCGCAGATCCCGGATGGCAACATTCTTCCGGCACAGGAAAGTGCACCGGCTATGCTGGTAGCTCTTGAAGCCGGAAAATGTGATGCAGTTGTAACAGATATGCCTACAGGAAAAGCAGCATGCGTAGCTTATCCGGATTTCAAGCTTCTTGATTTCACAGGAACAGACGGAGAATTCGAAGTATCTGATGAAGACATCAACATCGGTATTTCCCTGAAAAAAGGAAACGATGAACTCAAAGATGCGATCAACGGTGTCTTAAGTGAGATGACAGAGGATGATTTCAATAAAATGATGGATGAGGCTATTTCTGTACAGCCACTTTCCGAATAATAAAGGAGGAGCAAAATGCTGCCTGAGAGTTTTGGGGGAAGAATCATCTATCTTCTTCAGCAATATGGTTCTTCTTTTGCGAAGGGAGCCGGAGTCAGCATGTGGCTGGCGCTGGTGGGAACACTTTTTGGATGCATCATTGGTTTTCTGGTTGGTATCGTGCAGACGATCCCGGTTGATAAGAATGACTCAACAGCCAAAAAGATTTTGACTAAAATTGTGAAATTTATTCTTGCCTGCTATGTGGAGTTCTTCCGTGGAACTCCGATGATGGCACAGGCGATGTTTATTTACTTTGGTAGTGCAGCTGTGTTTAATATCAATATGTCCATGTGGTTTGCGGCAATATTTATCGTGTCGATCAACACAGGTGCATATATGGCCGAGACCGTCCGCGGAGGAATTCTTTCAATCGATCCGGGACAGACAGAAGGTGCAAAAGCAATCGGTATGACACATGTACAGACCATGATCAATGTAATTCTTCCGCAGGCACTTCGAAATATTATGCCACAGATCGGCAATAACCTGATCATCAACATCAAAGATACCTGCGTACTTTCCATTATCGGTACAGTTGAACTGTTCTATACGACCAAAGGTGTGGCGGGTGCACTTTATACATACTTTGAATCCTTCACGATTGCGATGATCATTTACTTCATCATGACCTTTACCTGTTCCCGTATCCTGCGTGTGCTGGAACACAAGATGGACGGACCGGATAACTACGATCTGGCTACAGCGGATACACTGACACATACCAGCGGTATGTATTCTTACAGAGAAAGGAAGGATGACAGAGAATGAGTGAAACAATCCTTGAAGTACAGCATCTGGGAAAATCTTTCGGAAATAATGAAATCTTAAAAGATATTGATTTCTCTGTAAAACCAAAGGATGTTACCTGCATTATAGGACCATCCGGTTCCGGTAAATCCACACTGCTTCGCTGCATGAATCTTCTGGAGACGCCATCCTGCGGTGAGATCCGTTATCACGGAACAAATATCATGGACAAGCATGTAAATGTTCCTGAATACCGTTCAAAGGTCGGTATGGTGTTTCAGAATTTTAATCTCTTTAACAATATGACCGTTCTTAAGAACTGCACGGTCGGACAGGAAAAAGTCCTGAAAAAGAGCAAAGAAGAAGCGCACAAAAATGCGATGATGTATCTGGAAAAAGTTGGTATGGCACCGTATATTAATGCAAAACCGAAACAGCTTTCCGGCGGACAGAAGCAGAGAGTTGCGATCGCGAGAGCACTTGCGATGGAACCGGAGGTCCTGCTCTTTGATGAGCCAACTTCCGCATTGGATCCGCAGATGGTCGGAGAGGTGCTGGAAGTTATGCGGACGCTTGCAAAAGACGGTCTGACTATGATTATTGTCACACATGAGATGGCATTTGCCAGAGACGTTGCGAAGCACGTGATCTTCATGGGCGATGGAGTTATCGTAGAAGAAGGTACATCTCAGCAGATCTTTGAAAATCCGCAGAAAGAACTGACAAAAGAATTTTTAAGCCGTTTCAGAAATGCATAAAGTTAAGATGTTTAGATAAAACAACCCTTCCTGTTGTTCAGTGTTCAACAGGAAGGGTTGTTTTTCGGTTAATAAGAATTGGCGGTATGATTTTATGCGTTGGTTCGACAGACAGAGTTGGTTTTCTTTTATGCCGTTCTTCAATCTGGTTATTCAGAATGTCCATGGCAGATAAAGCGATTTTGTCAATCTGCTGTCCGACAGTACTGATCGGGATGATTGCCTCTCTTGAAACGGGAGAGTCATCGAACCCAATAATCTTGTAATCATCAGGCAGGCAGCCATACTTCTGAATCAGATGGTTGAGCATAATGTTGGCGAAGGTATCGTTCGGAAGAAAAATCCCTTTTGTTTTCCCTTTATATTTGGTATCGATTGTTTCAAGAAGGTCTTTGAGGATCCGGGATGTTTCATCATAAGTATGTCCGGTATCTGTAAGAATCATTTCATGAGGAATGTTGTATTCCTTGCAGATATCAGAAAATCCCCGAATACGTTCGTAGGATGGCGTCTGCTTGGGAATATCTGCATTGATATGGATCAGGATATCGGCACCTGTCTTGGCAAGAAGACTGGTTGCCTGTACAGCACCCATATAGTTGTCTGTGTTGACACTGCTCACATACTGATCTTCACGCTCGATCGTTACGATTGGAATATTATAAGAAGCAAGTTCTATGGAAGGAATTGTGTGACTCAGAATGATCATGCCTTCGATTTTGTATGCAAGAAGTTCCTGTATATATTTTCGTTCGGTTGATTCGTGGTCATCTCCGGTGAATACGAGAAATTTATATCCAAAAGAGTCGTAGGTCTTCAGTATCTGATTCAGAATTTCTGAATAGTAGTGCATATAAAGGTTCGGAATAATGATTCCTATAAACTCTGTTTTTCCGTTCGCGAGTATTCTCGCGACTTTGTTTTCCTTATAGTTTAATTTTTCAAGAGCAGTTGCAATGATCTGCTGGTTTTCCAGGGTAAGAGAGTCCGGATTATTAAAATATCTGGAAATGGTTGTTTTGGAAAAACCGGTATATTTTGCGATGTCACTGAAAGTTATATTTTTTTTACCCATATCAGGTTCCTTTCGATAAAATAAAATTTTACCATGTTATAGTGAGAAGTCAATTACTTTTATGATAACAGTATAGCAGAAATTTCAAAACAGAACAATGAAAACAATCAACAGAAACGGTTAAGTAACCGGTTTTGTAAAAACTTTACAAAGTGGAGATATGAAATTTGTATAAAGCAATGAAATTGCATATGATGGTTGACTTGACAGAATTGCTGTGATATTATCAAACCATAAAGTAACCGGTAACTTTACCGGTAACGTAGAACGAGCACAGGGAAAAGGAGGAGCACATGAAGAAAGCGAAACTGATTTTTCTTGCCGGTCTGGCTATGGCAGTCAGTCTTACAGGATGTCAGAAAAAAGAAGTAAAGCCCGGCGATGTGGCAGGATATGATGAGGGCGAACAGTATCTTTCAATCTGGGTCCACAGTATTGAGGATACTCCGGAAGGACAGGTTTACAGGGAATCTGTAGACAGCTTTAATGAGAAATATAATGGTAAATATTTCGCAGATATTGAATTTATTCCGAGAAATGACAGTGGAGGCGGTTATTCAGATAAGGTAAATTCTTCTGTACTGTCAGGAGGGCTTCCAGATGTGCTTACTCTGGACGGACCGAATGTGGCAGCTTATGCAGCGAACGGGATCATACAGCCACTTGCAGAGCTGACAGAGGAAGAAAGAGGAGAATATCTGGAATCTATTCTGGAACAGGGTACTTATAATGATAAGCTTTATGCACTTGGAGTTATGGAATCCAGTGTAGGGCTTTATTATAACAAAGATATTCTGGAAGAAGCTGGAATTGAGGTTCCGGATGCAGATCATCCGTGGACGACATCAGAATTTATGGATATTCTGGCTAAGCTGAAACCGCTGATGGATGAGAAGAATGGTTATCCGATCGACATGACATTCCCGGTAGGTGAAGCAAGTATTTATTATTATGCCCCATTTATCTGGGCAAATGGTGGAAACCTGGTAAGCGAAGACGGACTGACAGTGGACGGATATTTCAATTCAGAAAAGAATGTTGAAGTTATGAATTATTTCCACCAGATTGTAGAAAACAAATATATGTCTGAAGCTCCAATAGAGAATCTGTTTGAAAGCGGAAGAGCAGCTTTCAAATTTGACGGGGCGTGGGAAGTCAATACGATTTATGAGAACTATCCGGATGTGAATCTTGGGGTTGCACCTTATGTAGTAGGTGATGACTGGGATGGAGAGAGATATACACCGACAGGATCCTGGGCATTTGCAGCATCCTCAGAGACGGACAACATTGAAGGTGCAACAGAACTGGTCAAATGGATGAGTGGTGTGGAAAGTGGTGTAAGAATCTGGAATGAAGCAAAATCACTTCCGTCTACATACAAAGCGTTTGAACAGATTGATATATTCCAGACAGATGAAAACTACAATGCTCTGTATCAACAGTTAAGTAAATACGGACACCCGAGACCAAAAACTCCTGTATATCCACAGGTAAGTACATCTTTCCAGCAGGCACTTGAAAGTGTCGGACTGGGCGGCAAAGATGCACAGACAGAACTGGATAAATCTGTAGAAAGGATTAACGCGAAACTGGAACGTTATACGAGAGAATAATGAAGAAAAAAGAATCAATTTTAGGAATGGCTTTCTTTGGCCCGGCACTGATACTTCTTACGCTGTTTTTATTCCTGCCGATGGTGTTGACACTGGTATTCAGTTTTACAGATTACTTTGCGCTGAATCCGGATATGACACATTTTGTGGGCCTTGAAAACTACATTAATATTTTTAAGGATGAACTGTTTGTAAAATCCTTCTTCAATACGGTGAAATTTGTAATTATCATCGTTCCTTGCCAGTGTATCGGAGCACTTGTTCTGGCACTTGCAATCAACAAAGTCACACATTGTAAAAAATACTTCAAAGTAGCATTTTTTATTCCGGTTGTAATGTCTCTGGCAGTTGTATCTACACTCTGGATGGACATCTACAGTCCGGAGGGAATCTTAAATACACTGCTTGCTCATTTTGGAATCAGCGCTCAGCCGTTTATTCACAGTGCGAAGCAGGCGCTTCCGTCCATCGCGATCATGAGTGTATGGCAGGGTGTCGGATATCAGATGATCATCTTCCTTGGCGGACTCCAGAATATTAATCCGGCACTTTATGAAGCAGCAGAAATGGATCATGCAAGTGGATGGCAGAAATTTAAAGACATTACACTTCCAGAACTGAAACCTCTCTGCGTTTTCGTTTTTATCACCGTTACAATCGGTGCGTTCCGTATGCTGGTACAGCCGATGGTCATGACAGGTGGAGGACCGGATCACTCAACATACACACTTGTATATGATATTTATGAAACCGGCACAATGAACTGGGAGATGGGACTTGCATCAACAATGGCAATTGTATTTACAATATTTGTTGTTATCCTGACGATCATACAGAATGTACTGACCAAAGGAAAGGAGGAGAAAAAACATGTTAACAAAAAAGCAAAAAACATTTAACTGGATTCTGGCAGTTGTTTTGCTGCTACTCTCTGTATTCTTCCTGTTTCCGGTTATCTGGATGCTTGCAAACTCCTTTAAACCAGATGCAGCGATCACAGCAGATATGAATTCCATAGCAGCATTTATTCCTCCTGCTTTAAATGGAAATTATTTTGAAAACTATATTACGATTCTGACAGATACCAATTTCCTTCGTTACATGATTAATACTCTGGGATATGCGGCACTGCTGATCGTACTTGGGGTTATTGTAAACGGACTTGCAGGCTATGCACTTGCAAAGATTAACTTTCCATTCCGCGACCAGTGGCTTTTGATCATCATGATGCTTCTGATCGTACCGACAGAAACCGTTATCACGATACACTTTCTGATCATTGCAAAAGCAGGACTACTGAATACCGTGATTGGATATGTACTTCCAATGATCGTGAATCCGTTTAATATCTTTCTGTTCCGACAGGTTTTCGTAAGTCTGCCGGATGATGTTTATGAGGCGGCACAGCTTGACTTCTGCAGTCCGGTAAAATATTTCTTTACCATGGTATTGCCAATGTCAAAGACAGTCGTTGCAACTGTCAGTGTGTTTACATTCCTTGGAGTATGGAATGACTATCTCTGGCCGTCACTTGTATTTACATCCAGTGATCTTCTGACCGCGCAGATTGGTCTGAACTCCATAACATCTAATGACAATACAACAATGGGACAGACACTTGCAGTGATCACACTGATCACAATTCCTGTTATTATTATTTATGCACTGTTCTCCAAACAGATTGTAGAAGGTGTAACATCAACTGGTTCCAAGGAGGGTTAATGAATTATGAGTTTTATAGAATTTAAACATATCGGAAAAAAATATGCAGGAGCAGAACACAAATCAGTAGATGATTTTAATCTTAATATAGAAGAAAAAGAATTTATCGCATTTGTAGGACCGTCTGGATGTGGAAAATCCACAACACTTCGTATGATTGCCGGATTCGAAGAGATTACAGAAGGAGATCTGTATATTGACGGCAAAAGAGTGAACGAGACAGCACCGAGAGACCGTGGTATTGCGATGGTATTCCAGAACTATGCCCTGTATCCGCATATGACCGTAGAAAAAAATATCGGATACGGGCTGAAGAACATGAAGATGCCAGCAGACCAGATCAAGAAAAAAGTAGACTGGGCAATTGATATCCTGGGACTGCAGGAATTCCGTTACAGAAAACCGAAGAATCTTTCTGGAGGTCAGAGACAGAGGGTTGCACTGGGACGTGCAATAGTAAAAAATCAGAAGGTATTTCTGATGGATGAGCCACTGTCCAATCTGGATGCAAAACTTCGTGTCAGCATGAGAACAGAGATCAGCAAGCTGCATCGTGAAATGGGTGCAACGACGATCTATGTTACACATGACCAGGTTGAAGCCATGACTATGGCTGATCGTATCGTTATCATGAAAGAGGGCGTGATCCAGCAGGTTGGAAAACCAATGGAATTATATGATCATCCGGTAAATAAATTTGTTGCGGGATTTATAGGATCCCCGCAGATGAACTTCTTTGATGTTACCTTAAAAGGAAACGAAGTAACATTTGAAGACGGAAATAAACTGATGCTTCCGGAAGCTATTCTTAAGAAACTGAATGGTAAAGAAGGCGAGATGACACTTGGTATCCGTGGAGAAGATCTCAAAATGGATGGACACAACCTGGAACTTTATAAAGAAAATAAAATGAAAGCTGTGATCACAGATACAGAAGTCATGGGAAATGAGAATAACCTGTACTTCCAGTTCGGAGGCTGCCAGGCAGTTGCACGAGTTTCTAAATATGAGATCAGCCAGGTTGGAGATGAAATTGAATTTGTATTTATGCCATCCAAGATTCATTTCTTTGATAAAGAAACTGAGATGAATTATTTATAGGAGTGACGCTGATAATGAAAGAAGCAAAGATTTTTTTAGGGACAATAGAAAGAGTAAAAGATTTTGTCAATGCTGTGACGCGTCTGGACTGTGATGTAGACATTGTGTCCGGAAGATATGTGATTGATGCAAAATCAATCATGGGAATTTTCAGCGTGGATCTGTCCAAAGCGGTTGATCTGAGAATTCATGCAGAAGGCACTGAAGCAGAAAAAGCAATGGAAGTAATCAGTCCATTCATAGAAAAATAGAAAGTGAGCAGAATATGCAGAAAATATATGTAAAACCGAAAGACTACTGGATGAATGACCCGAATGGCTTTATATATTACAAAGGTATGTATCATCTTTTTTACCAGTGTTTCCCGTATGCGCCGCGCTGGGGACGGATGCACTGGGGACATGTTGTCAGCAAAGATCTGGTGAACTGGGAAGAACAGGGGATTGCACTGTTTCCAAGCAAAACAGATGACCGGAGTGGATGTTTTTCCGGAAGCGCCATTGAAGAAGATGGCAAAATGCAGCTGTATTATACCGGTGTGAATTATCTTACAGAAAATCCAGAGGATATCAATTTGTGTGTGGATGAACATTTTGTTTCTGCACAGCTTAAGATAACTTCAGAAGATGGCTTGCATTTTGATAATATTAAAGACAAAAAGACGGTGATTCCAGTCATTCATGATGAGGGGATCGGAGATGCACGTCACACAAGAGACCCGAAAGTCTGGAAAGACGGTGAGAGATGGTACATGGTACTTGGAAGCACCATTGAAGACAAACAGGGAAAACTTTTGTTCTTTACAAGTACAGATGGAGAAGAATGGAAATTTGCGAATTCTGTAACCAGAGAAAACTTCGGCTGGATGTGGGAATGTCCGGATTATTTTGAAGTAGATAACAGGCAGGTAGTAATCTTTTCACCGATGCAGTTATTTAAAGATGGAAAAGCAGAGGATGCACAGACCGTCTGTATGCAGGTGAAATTTGATAAAGAAACCTGTGCGATGGAACTGCCGGAAGAATATCAGTTTCTGGATTATGGAACAGACCTTTATGCACCACAGAGCACCCTCGATGAGGAGGGAAGAAGAATCCTGACTGCGTGGCTTCGTATGCCGGAACCGGTGGATGGGAAATGGCAGGGAATGATGTGTATTCCACGTGTTGTAGAAGTAAAAGAAAATCATATCTATTTTCGCGTTCATCCGAATGTTCAGGCGGCATATACAAGAGAAATCTCCGCACCATCTGAGGCGGACGAAAGTGGATATCGTCTGAGATTTTCCTTGGAGGATGGGGATAAAGTAGATGTCGGAGGATATGTGATTTCCAGAAAAGGGGATAAAATCTGTACTGACAGAAGCTGCCTTTTTGGAAAATATCCGAATCACAGAGTGAAATTTGAGACACCGGAGATGAAAGGATTTGAAATCGAAGTGTATGTGAATCCGAACCAGATCAGTGTTTTTGTGAACGATGGTGAAGCGGTGATTACCAATGCCGTGTATGATCTGGGCAAAGAAATAGAGACAGATGTAAAAATGAGAATAGAAACTCTGGAAAAATAAAGAACTCCGGTCATGAAGAAATTTGTGACCGGACAATGATAGGGATGGAGAAAAACATATTTTTCTCCATCCCCATTTCATGTCACGAATCTGATATTTTCAGCTTGTATTTTGTATATTCAAAGTATGATATAGAGTATAGTGTAAGAAAAATCAGGCGAAGAATAGCTGGAACAGGAGATGAGAGATATGAGATATGGATATTTTGATGAAGTAAAAAAGGAATATGTGATCACACGTCCGGATACACCGGCACCGTGGGTAAACTATCTTGGCTCACCAGAGTATGGGGCAATTGTTTCAAATAACGCAGGGGGATACAGTTTTGCAAAATCAGGAGCAAATGGAAGAATCCTGAGATATATTTTCAATCAGTTTGATCAGCCGGGACGGTATATTTATCTTCGTGATAATGAAAGTAAGGATTACTGGTCTGCATCCTGGCAGCCGGTAGGCAAAGATCTGGAGACGTACAAAAGTGAATGTCATCATGGAACAGCATACACAAAAATGATGGCAGACTACAGTGAAATTCACTCAGAAGTAAGATATTATGTGCCGTTGGAGCAGTCTTATGAAGTATGGAGTCTGGCAGTAACAAACTATTCTGAGAAAAAACGTGAACTCACAGTAACAGGATATGCGGAATTTACCAATAACAGTAACTATGAACAGGATCAGGTAAATCTTCAGTATTCTCAGTATATCACACAGACGGTTTTCAGAGGGAACCGTGTACGTCAGATGATTCATGCAAACCTGGATCGTCTGGAAGAAGGTGAAAACATTGATAACAAAAATGTATTCAACAGATTCTTCGGACTGGCAGGAGCTGACGTGAATTCCTGGTGCGGAGACAAAGAAAGCTTTCTCGGAAGATATCACGGATATAACAATCCAGAGGGCATAATCACGGGAAAACTCAGCAATAAGGGAAATTATAATGAGAATAGCTGTGGAGCACTTTCAACAGTTTTAAGCCTTGCTCCGGGGGAAACAAAAGAAATCACTTTTCTTGTTGGAATGAAAGATGATGCAGAAGCGGGCGAAATCGTGGAGCATTACAAAAATTGCCAGGATGTATGTAAAAGAGAACTGGAAGAACTGATCGAATACTGGCATGGTCAGCTTTCTCACTTCCGGATCAGAACCCCAAGTCCGGAATTTAATACCATGATCAATACATGGAATGCATACAACTGTTTTATGACTTTTATTTGGTCACGGGCAGCTTCTTTTACCTACTGTGGACTCCGCAATGGATATGGATATCGCGATACAGTTCAGGATATTCAGGGAGTGATTCATCTGGCACCGGAGATGGCGGTGGAAAAAATCCGATTCATGCTTTCAGCACAGGTGGATAACGGCGGTGGACTTCCGCTTGTAAAATTCACACATAACCCGGGACATGAAGATACTCCGGACGATGCTTCCTATGTACAGGAAACAGGACATCCGGCTTATCGTGCAGATGATGCACTGTGGCTTTTCCCTACAGTCTATAAATATGTTTCAGAAACAGGCAATGTGGCATTCATGGATGAAGTGATTCCGTTTGCAAACAAAGATGAGGCAACCGTATATGAACATCTGAAACGTGCAATTGCATTTTCTGAAAATCATCTTGGAAAACATGGAATGCCGGCAGGTCTTTATGCAGACTGGAATGACTGTCTCAGACTTGGAAAAGATGGAGAGTCAACTTTTGTAGCACTGCAGTATTATTACGCAATGACGATTCTCAGAGAATTTGCAGAGTACAAAGAGGATAAAGAATATATTGAATATCTTAACGAAAGTCAGAAGAAACTTGGAAAACTGATCCAGGATCTCTGCTGGAATGAAGACCGATTTATCCGTGGATTTACAGAAGATGGAGCTGTGATCGGAAAGCGCACAGATCCGGAAGCGAATATGTGGCTGAATCCGCAGAGCTGGGCGGTGATCAGTGGTCTTGCAGACGATGCACAGGCAGATCTTGCACTGGATATGGTTTATAAGAGACTGAATACGGAATATGGAGCAATCCTGATGGATCCTCCATATCATGCTCATGCATTTGAGGGTGCGCTGGCTGTGATCTATAATGCAGGAACCAAGGAAAATGCAGGGATTTTCTCACAGTCACAGGGATGGATCATTCTTGCGGAAGCTCTGAGAGGACATGGAGAGAGAGCTTTTGGCTACTTTATGGAAAATGCGCCTGCGGCACAGAATGACAGGGCAGAGATCCGAAGACTGGAACCATACTGCTATGGACAGTTTACAGAGGGAAAAGCAAGCCCGAATTTCGGACGCTCTCATGTACACTGGCTGACAGGAACAGCATCTACCGTTATGGTAGGGTGTGTAGAAGGTATCCTTGGTATGCGTCCTGACTTTGGCGGACTGAGAATTGCACCATCTGTTCCGAAAGAATGGGATAAATTTGAAATTGATAAAGATTTCCGCGGATGTAAACTTCATATCACAGTCCATAATCCGGGACACGTGGAATCTGGTTTCAAGAAGATGATCGTCAATAGAGAAGAACTGGGAGAAAATTATATTCCTCAGGAAAAGCTTACAGAGATTACAGAAGTAGAACTGTTCATGTCATAAAAAGGAGACAGCATGAAATATATAAAATTTCAGGATAAAAAAGGAACGTTTACCATTCAGAGTCCGGAAAACTACAGTGGTCTGTATTTTCCGCTGGCGGGTGATGGAGGACTGAAATCCAGTATCACTCCGAACCTTGGAGGAGACAGCAAGACAGATCAGAACCATTTTCTTTTGGAACCGGTAAGTATTGAAAATCTTCACAATAATCGCAGTACCAGAAATTTCTGGTGTCGTACAGAAGGTAAGGGATGCTGGTCTGCAACGGGAATTTCAGCAGAGCAGGAATTACAGAAATTTACAGAAGCTCAGGATAAAAGCATTCTGGAAGCCGGTTTTATGTGGCAGAAAGTGACCAGAACTTCTGCAAAATATGGTCTTCAGTCAGAAATCACTTCTTTTGTTGCTGTGGACGGAGCAGTAGAGATTGAACTGGTCAGAATAAAAAATATATCTGAAGAAGTGAAAAAAATCACTCCGATTGCTGCAATACCGCTTTATGGAAGAAGCGCGGACAATATTAGAGATCATCGTCATGTGACATCGCTTCTTCACAGAATCAATACAACAGAATATGGTGTGGAAGTCACACCGGTGCTGTCTTTTGATGAAAGAGGTCATCAGAAGAATCATACCACCTATTTTGTATATGGATATTCAGAAAAAGGCGATGCGCCGGAGGCATTTTATCCTACTGTGCAGGAGTTTATAGGAGAGGGCGGTACTTATCTGAATCCAGAAGCAGTAAGAAAGAACAAGCCAGGCAGAAAGGCAGGAAGCAGAGCTGAGGGAAAAGAGGCAATGGGAGGCATCCGCTTTGCGGATGTTGAGCTAAAGCCTCAGGAAACAGCAGGTTTTATCATACTGGCAGGACTGACAGAGAAGAAAGAGAGTATTGCCAAAACTGTCGCAAAATACAGAACAGAAGAGCAGGTGGAGAACGTTCTTGAAGAGGTGAAATCCTACTGGCAGAAAAAAGTAAATGTATCTTATGAAACCGGTGATGCAGATGCTGATAACTATATGAAATGGATCAGCTTTCAGCCGGTACTGCGAAGAATCTATGGCTGTTCTTTTCTCCCATACCACGACTATGGAAAAGGCGGACGGGGATGGAGAGATCTCTGGCAGGACTGTCTTGCACTCCTGATCATGAATCCGGCTGTAGTGCGTCAGATGATTGTTGCCAACTATGGCGGTGTCCGTATTGACGGAACAAATGCCACGATTATTGGAAATAAACAGGGAGAATTTATCGCGGACAGAAATAATATTGCCCGTGTCTGGATGGATCATGCATTCTGGCCGTTTGGAACGACGAAGCTGTATATCGACCAGACCGGCGATATGGATATTCTGTTTGAAAAAGTTCCATATTTCAAAGATCTTCAGTCAGGAAGAGGAACAACACACGATGAAGAATGGAATACAGCTTACGGAAAACAGCAGAAAGTAGAGAGCGGAGAGGTTTATTTCGGAACAATTCTGGAGCATATTCTTCTGCAGAATTTAACTGCTTTTTATGATGTAGGTGAGCATAATGAAATGAAACTCCATGGAGCCGACTGGAACGATGCCATGGATATGGCGTGGGACAATGGTGAGAGTGTGGCGTTTACCTGTGCCTATGCAGGAAATATGAATAACATTGCAGACTGCCTGGAAAACCTGGAACGCATAAGCGGAATTAACCGGGTTGAGATTGCCAGTGAAATGGAATGTCTGTTTTCCTGTGGAAGAGATCTATATGAGAATGCAGACAAAAAAAGAAAACTGCTGGGTTCTTACACCAAAAAGTGTGCACACAACATCAGCGGCGACACAGTGATTGTCAGAATTGATGAGATAGTCAGAAATCTGCGTGAAAAAGCAGACTGGATGATGGAAAATATCCGAAAGAATGAATGGATCACAGATGGTGGAGACGGATGGTTCAATGGTTATTATGATGACCACAAGAATCGTGTAGAGTGCTGCGAAAAAGATCGTGTACGCATGATGCTGACCAGCCAGGTATTCGCGATCATGAGCGGAACTGCAACAAAAGAGCAGACTGCTGCGATCAGCAGAAGTGCAGATAAATATCTGTTCGATGAGAAAGCAGGCGGTTATCGACTGAATACAAATTTCAGAGAAGAGAAATTTGATCTTGGCAGAATGTTCGGCTTTGCCTATGGTGAAAAAGAAAACGGAGCTGTTTTCTCTCACATGGCAGTCATGTATGCAAATGCTCTGTACAGTCAGGGATTTGTAAAAGAAGGATATAAAGTGCTCAATACACTTCTTCATGCGGCAATGAACTTTGAAAGCAGCTATATGTATCCAGGACTTCCTGAATATTTTGACAGTGATGGAAGAGGGCTGTATGCATATCTTACCGGTGCAGCAAGCTGGTATATGCTGACCATGATCACAGAAGCTTTTGGAGTAAGAGGAGAGATTGGCAATCTTGTGATCGCACCGGCACTTATGGCAGAACAGTTTGATAAAGAAGGAAATGCATCACTCTATCTGGAATTTGCAGGAAAGAAATTTGAGGTTCACATTTCCAATCCAGACAAAAAGGAGTATGGAGAATATCAGATCGTTCAGGCGTACTGTGACGAAAAAGAAATAGAAAAAAGAGCAGACGGAAGTGCCTGTATGAAAAAAGAGACGATTGAACAGTTGGCTTCAGATGAGACACATAATATTACTATAGTATTACAATAAAAACAACCCGACATTATGTAGTAAAATGACATAATGCCGGGTTGTTTTCTATTTTTCTCAATGCCGGGGAGAGACAGAGGCATGTCTGTTGGTCTACCACATGGATTTGTAGTATTTGTCGCGGTATTTCTTTGGTGTCAGTCCTATATAGCCTTCAAAAATCTGTATAAAGTGACTCTGTGAGGAAAAGGAAAGATACGCCGCAATATCCACGATAGACTGATCAGAATATCTGAGAAGATGAGTGGCTTTTTCTATTTTCTGTTCACGGATATAGTCACTGATCGATACACCAAGATTCTGCTTGAATATACGGGAAAGATAATTGCAGGACAGCCCTGTATGGTCAGCCAGATCCTGAATGGTGATTCTTTCTTTTATGTGAACGTAGATATAGTTGATGCATTCAATGACAGGTTTGGACAGAACGGAACTTTTTTTCTGAAGAAGCATTTTTCCGGTAAAATCTTTTGCCATAATATGATGGAGGTCTGCAACTTCACGGACTGAAGTGCAGGAATCCATTTTTAAGATATAGAAGTCGCTGAGGCGATAGGCCTGCTCCGGTTCCAGCCCTCCGTTAATGCAATAACGGGTCAGCATGGCGGCAGTTACCACAAAATGATATTTGATATTGTTCAGAGGATTTCTTGAAAGGACACCAGTTCCTTCGAGCTGAAGAAAGGAATCTTTTTTGCAGTTTGCAGTGACAGTCTCCATGTCTCCGCTTCGGACTGCATTATAAAAAGAGTATTCTACGGAGGGAGAACGGTGCAGGATCTCCATTTCATTGTTTTCCATTTCAGTGTGGTACCAGTCTTTTGAGATTGCCATAAACATTACTCCTTAATGTGCTGATTTTTTATATTATGGATACAGCTTTTTCGAATATTATCGTTCGGGTGTCAAGGTAGTAGGTCCGGATTTTGTCGGCATGAAAAACTACATCAGTCTTTTGAAATCAGACATGTTCCTCAGATCCTGACAAACGGACAGGGTAATCCGGACAGAACATCCATGACACTGATCATGTTCCTGAACAGTCATCTGAAGAGCAAGAATTATGGAATGGCAGGTTCATTATCTGTTTACCTGTTCATCATCAGTGGTATCCTCTGCTTCTTTGTTTACAGAATGACCAATGACAACGATCCAGATGGTTCAAAAAAGGCAGCTAAGAAACGTGCAAAAGAAGAAAGGAGAAGAGCAAGATCATGAAAGCAAATTCAGGAAAACGTGTGATGAGCATTGTCGCACATATTGTACTCATTCTCTTATCTTTTATGTGTCTGTTTTTCTTTGCGATTCTGCTTATCAATGCAACGCATTCACATGCAGAACTGCAGAAAGGCTTTTCTATCATTCCGGGTAAACATTTTATGGATAACCTGAGAAGTGTGGCAAATGATGGAAGCTTTCCAATGTTCAGAGGAATCATTAACAGTGTGGTCGTGTCCGGATGCTCTGCAGCATTATGTACATACTTTTCTTCCCTGACTGCATATGGCATTTATGCTTATGATTTCAAGGGAAAGAAAGTTACTTTTACTTTCATCATGGCAATCCTTGTTATGCCGACACAGGTAACTGCAATGGGATTCCTGAGACTGATCACAAAGATGGGAATGTATGATTCACTTCTTCCGCTGATTATTCCGTCCATTGCTTCACCGGCAGTATTTTATGTACAGTTATTTACAATCCTCTCTTCAGCTGTCACTGGTGGAAGCTGCCAGATTTGACGGAGCTGGAGAGTTCTATACATTCAACCGTATTGTACTTCCAATCATGAAACCAGCGATCGCAGTTCAGGCAATCTTTACCTTTGTTGGATCATGGAACAACTACTTCGTACCGGCATTGGTCATCCAGTCCAAGAACAAGATGACGGTTTCGATCCTGATCGCAACATTACGAGGTGCTGATTACATGAACTTTGATATGGGTAAGATTTACATGATGATCACTGTTGCTATCGTACCGATCATTATTGTTTATCTGCTCCTGTCAAAATATATCATCGCAGGTGTTACGCTGGGTGGCGTAAAAGAGTAAAAGAGTAAAAATAAAAGTTATCATTAGTCAAAAGAACGCGGCAGGAAATGACATTATCATGTCTGGAAATGCAGAAGATGCCGAGAGTATTCGTAATGCATACAGAAACGGAGATCTTACAGAAGAAGAAATCCGTTCCTGTGCAGGCAGGATTCTTGAACTGATCAGTCAGCTGGCATATTTTCGTACTTCATCAGGGTGTCATAGTAAAAATTTCTCTAAGTTATTGACGAGTTGCTTTGCGTTCTTTTTTCTCGGCATACATTTTTTCATCAGCAAGGTTTATGTAGTCATTGAGTGAGAAGACAGAATCATTTGCAACCACAAATCCGATGCTTGCCTCGATAGGGAATGCCATACGGCTGTTCCTGGAAAGCGTGGCGAGGGAATCAAGGAGATTCTGTTTAAGCTTTTGCATCTGTGTCTGATCGTAGTCTGGTATCACACATACAAATTCATCTCCGCCATAGCGCATGGAGACAGAATTGGCAGGGCAGTGCTGCCGGATGACAGATGCGATGCTGCTGATTGCAAGATTTCCCATATCATGTCCGAAAGTGTCGTTGATATATTTCAGATGATCGGCATCAATAAACATGATTCCGACAGGTTTTTTACTTTTCATATATTGATTAAACACAGGTAGCGCCAGCTTTTCATATGCCATACGATTATAAAGTCCTGTAAGGGAATCGTGGATGTAAAGCTGAGAAAGCTGCCTGTTTTTCTTTCGGAGGATCAGTTTTCCGTAAAGCGCCTCGATGGAAGTACGGAAGGTGTTCAGTGTCTCAAAAAGAAACTGATGCGTAAGAAGATAATCGCAGTTTTCGAGAACCAGATAGCCAATCTCACGTTCGCGGAAATGAACCGGGGCAAAGAAATATACATTTGGGATGTCGGACTCGGAGACTTCCGGAAGTAGTTTCCCTGTGGAAAGATCCAGTTCGCCTGCTTCATTTCCGCTACATGGATAAACGACAGTCATCTGCTTTGGATATCCGAAATCCAGATACAGATCATCCGGAATTTCAGCAAGTGCATCGATTTGTTCCAGAAGAAAAATATCCGGATTCATAAGCAGAGACAGGTTTCCGCAGCCATGAGTGGAAAGCCAGGTATGCAAATGCTCTGCGAGTTCGGTGAAACTGGTGCAGTCAAGCAGATAGCGGTCAAGCTCCATCATCCAGTTCTGCATATCGTTCTGATGTACTTCAGACATAATGCTATTTGCAACATACTGACCGCGATCAGCCGGATTGGCAGGAGTACAGCGGCAGCTTTCCTGGAATACATGTGTGACAGGGGTATAAATATGATCGGAAACATCTTTGTTATCCCATATATCATGAAAGAGTTTCAGAGCATTATACATAACTTCTGCTTTGGAAAAGTCGACAGTTGTGATACGTGGTTTAAAGAAAGAAGCTTTGTTTTCGTTGTCAAATCCTGTTATGAGAAAATCATCAGGAATTTTGTATCCGGATTCTTCGGCTGCCAGACAGACACCTACAGCAATATTATCATTGGCGCATACAAAAGCATCCGGGAGCAGATCTTTGTCCCTGAATTCATAAAAAGCATGAATGCCGGTTTCGATTTCATAATTCTGACCTGTTACACGTTCCGGCTCAAAAGGAATTTTATAACTCAGGAGAGTATCCCTGTAAGCAAGAAAACGCTGCTGATCCTCATAGCTTGATTCCGGACGGTGTATATAGTTGATTGTCCGGCAGTGATGTTGGGTGATCAGATGTTCGACCAGTGTACGGACAGCATTCTGATTGTCAATGCCGGAAAAATACATTCCGGGAATCTTTTCCATAAGAGAAACAACAGGTACAGAAGCTTTTGCGGCAAGTTCGGTAATTTTTTCTTTAATAGAAACGTTTAGAATGTTTGCAAGATCCAGAATGATTCCGTCAAAAGCAGACAGATCCGGAAGCTGGATGATATTATATTCGCCTGTATTGAAATTCTGGTCTTTGCTGAAGTTACCAAAGCTGTGAAATACATACAGGTCGGCCGTAAGCGGATGTTCTGCCATATAGCGGCGGTATCCCTGAATCCAGGCATAGGTGACATAACGTTCCCAGCCATCCGTGATAAAAGCTATTTTTTTCATTATAAAACCCCTCTGATAAAAAAATGTATCTTATATCTGTTTATTTACGTGCTGCTCTGCGAGCTTTTTTTACTGCGTACATTTTTTCGTCGGCAAGATTGATATAGTCGTTAAGTGATAATTCAGGATTGTCTGCGATAACAAAGCCAATACTTGCTTCAATCGGAAAATCGAAAAGATTATTCTCCGACAGGCCAGACAGTGAATCAGTAATCTGTTGTTCTAATAACACGAGCTGCTGCTGGTCTGTGCCGGGAATGACGCATACAAATTCATCGCCTCCATAACGCATGGCAATCGCATTGAGCGGACAATGTCTCTGGATGACAGAAGCAATATTGCTGATAGCCAGATTTCCCATATCGTGTCCGAAATTATCATTGATATATTTCAGATGATCGGCATCTATAAACAATATTCCGACAGAACGGGATTCCCCCATACATTTCTGAAACAATGGAAGTGCTAATTTTTCGTAAGCCATACGGTTGTAAAGCCCGGTAAGCGGATCGTGAATATAAAGCTGCGACAGCTGCTTGTTCTTTTTTCTTAAGATCAGTTTTCCATAGAGTGCTTCTATGGCAGTCCCAAAAGTGCGGAGCGTTTCAAAAAGAAACTGGTGCCGGGTCAGATAGTCGCAGTTTTCGAGAATCAGATATCCGATTTCACGTTCGCGGAAATGCACAGGAGCAAAAAGATAAATATGTGTATCTTCTGAATTACCCGTATCAGGAAGGAGTTCTCCGGCTGAAAGATTGAGTTGGGCAGAACCGGAAGTATGCGGATATACAACTGTCATTCGGTCTGGATATCCAATGCTTTTGTAGATGGCGTCCGGAACTTCAGGAAGCTGCTCCACATTTTCAAGCATAAAGATATCTGTATTCATGAGCAGATACAGACTTCCGCAGTTGTGCTCGGTAAGCCATGTATGCAGATGGTCAGCAAGTTCAGTAAAACTGTTGCAGTCAAGAAGAAAACGATCAAGATCCATCATCCAGTTGAGCATGTCTCCCTGACGGACTTCAGCCATGATCTGACTGGATACATATTCTCCGGGATCAGCAGGAAAGAGGGAAGTGCAGCCACTGCTTTCACGATATATACAACGGGTAGGCGAAAACACCTGCGAAGATTTAGCAGTGCCATTCCAGACATCAGCAAGAAGTCCCAGTGCATTATACATAATATGTGCTTTGGAAAATTCAACAGTCGTGATAGGCGGATAAAAGTTTATGGATTTTGTCGTATTGTCAAATCCGGTCACAAGAAAATCACCGGGGACAGAATATCCGGCATCCTGCGCAGCAAGACAGACACCTGCGGCAATATTGTCATTAGCGCAGACAAAAGCTTCAGGAAGGAGTCTGCGTTTCTGAAAAACAGTAAAGGCCTTGAGTCCTGTTTCTACTTCATAGTTCAATTCATATATACGATCTGGTTCAAAGGCGATTCCATGTTTTTTAAGTGTATCTTTGTAGGCGAGAAAACGCTGCTGATTTTCCTGATTTCCGATGATTCCGCCGACATAATTGAGCTTTGTACAACCATGCTCAGTGATCAGATGTTCCATCAGAGTACAGATTGCATGGTAATTGTCAATTCCTGAAAAATAAAGATCCGGTACTTTGTCCAGAAAAGAAATGACGGGAACAGATGCTCTTCTGGCACGGATTATGACTTCTTCTTTAAGTTCGTGGTCAGGAATAAGAGCCAGATCAAGAAGAATTCCATCGAAGTCTGAAAGCCTGGGAAGTCGGAAAATGTTATATTCACCGACATTGTAGCTCTGATCCTGACTGAAGTTTCCAAAACAGTGAAAAATGTATAAATCTATATCGGAATTATGGTCGGAAATATATCGTCGATATCCATGAAGCCATTCATGGGTCATATAGCGGGCCTGGCCATTTGTGATAAGTGCGATTTTTTTCATCCTAAGACTCCCACAGCAATATAATTATGTCTATTATAACGAAGTATGATGGAAAATACCAGACTTTTTGTACAATTATATACAAAAATGACAGCCTTGGGAAAGCTGTCATTTACAGGACTGTTATTGTATGATGTATCTTTGGGAATGTATGATGTATCTTTGGGAATTTATATGTGAAGTTGGATCATTTGGGCTCTTTCCCGGCGGCGAAGGCCATCATCATCTCATTGGTGAGACTGCTGTCAGTGTCCTGACCGATAATTTTGTCACGTTCAAACCACTGTGCGATGGAAAGCTCCTCGTGATCTACGGTAAGGGTATCGTCGCCGTCTATATCGCAGAAAAATCCAAAAAGCAACGTCCCGGAGAAAGACCACGGCTGGCTTTTGTAATAGCGGAGATTTTTGACTTTCAGACCAACCTCCTCCATGACCTCGCGATGCACAGTTTCTTCAATTGTCTCACCAATTTCTGCGAAACCGGCGATCAGGGCATATTGTTTAAAACTCCGGCCTTCGTATTTGGAGCAGATGATCTTGTCACCGTTTGTGATGCCGACGATCACAGCCGGCATAAGTACCGGGTATTCCTGGCGTCCACAGGAAGGACAGTACATCATACGTTCCTTCTTGTCATGTATCATCGGCTGACCACAGCATCCACAGAAACGGCGGTTACGATACCAGAACCAGAGCTGATATCCGGTGATCACTGCGAAAGAGAGATACTGTGGCTGTACATAACGGAGTTCACGGTTTTCATAAAAACCATAGCCTGGCAGCAGAGCAGTGTCCAGATCCGGAATCAGGTAAAAACGTTCTTTGTCAATAGAGAAAAGATAAATATAATTTTCATATAGATCGGCTGCTTTGTCTTCCAGCTCGCGAAAGCGTGGAAGTGTGATAACATCGGAACTGTCCTCTTTGCGGAAAAAACTCTTTCCATTTTCGTAGGCCAGAATGATACTGTTTTCATCCGGTGCGACCGGTTTATATTCATTGTGATAAGTGTGCGGGGCAATATCCTGAATCATAAAAAATCCTCCTTTGGTTGCCTGGCCTGTATCTGTCGGAACACAGGACGGAAAATATAATTCAGTATAGGACATATGCAGAAAAAAAGCAATGCTGCTGTGAACGGAGTGAACAGTAACATAAAATGATAAAAATTTGACAAAATGTTATGCGGGTTATTGACAGCAAACTGGCATCGTGTTATTATGATGTCAGTATAATTCCATATTGAACATATGAAGTGCAGATTGTTGTCCGCGTAGCAATCTGAAGAGGGAATCAGGTGCAAGTCCTGAGCGATCCGGTCACTGTAACAGAGGAGCGACTTTTCAATATTCCATTGTACGATAGTATGAGAAGGGGAAGAGGAGCGATGATACTGAAGTCAGGAAACCTGCTTTGTATGGCGAGGTTAAACTTCCGTGTAAAGTGTAACAACCAACTTAGGGATATCCGCAATCCCGGAGCGTTGTCTGCTGATTGGAAGCAGGCATTTTTTTATGGAATTCGCCTGTTCGTATGAATTATACCTATGTGTTTGTGGTTTTGCCACCACAGACCAGAACCCTTTAGGGGTATGATTAAATGGCAGGCGGTACTACTCCGGATGCATTCGTTCCCTCCGCATATTATGAACGGATTCATTGTCTACCCCGGAGCAGTATCGCAAATCCTCAGAATATGAATCAAAGATGACCAGTTCGGCAGAGCCGTGACTGGATTTTTTTATGTAAAGGGAGAATCAAAATGGAGAAACCGTATTGGGAAGGAAAACATTATGCTTTTTTCAGTAATAAAGAATGTGAATATTTTCCGTGTCATGCAGGAGCTGATCCGGAGAACTTTAACTGTCTGTTTTGTTACTGTCCGCTGTATGCACTGGGAGATAAATGCGGCGGGAATTTCAGAATGACCGAGAAGGGAATTAAAGACTGTACGAACTGCCAGCTGCCGCACAAAGCACAGAACTACGGGTACGTAACCGGGAAATATAGCGAGCTGGCGGAACTGATGAAGAAAATGAGAGAAGCAGAGAAAGATACTCAAGAATAGTACGGACGCGAGGATGGGGAACTGCGTGCGATAAACTCCAGGTTATCTGTTTGCAAATGAATATCCGCTACGTTTGCTGAACACGCTACGTTTCCGAATTTCATACATGCGCTTATTAGCGATTGCTTCGCATAACTCGCTGTCGCTCAGACAGATGCTCCGCAACCGCAGCTGGCATGTATGAAATTTACGGAAGCCTTGCTGAGTTCTGTAAACGTAGCGGATATTTTTTCAAGACAGCCGTATCTTTTTATCACGCAGATATTCCCAGTCCGCGTGTCCTGTATCTTCACATCAGATAGCTTTTTCCTATGTTCTCTTAATTTCATAACCAGCTCCCTTCCCCACGACCGGGAAGGCCTCGCCGGCCAGCAGCCGAAGGCTGCGGTCCGCCCACGGGGAGTGGTGGCATCACAAAGATGATACAGAACCACAGAGTAGTAAAATAATAGGATGTCTACCTGGCAAAAAAAGAGAACACCATTCAAAATTAATATTGGCTATACACAGAAAAAGAAACAACATTCTGATGAATTGACATAGTAAATTTCCGCAGATTCTGACTGCGCTAATGATGACTGCGTTGCACTGTTTGAGCACCGGATGGTGCGAGTTTGCAAAAGCAGTCATCCATAGATGCGCGGGAAGAATCCGGAAATGCAGCGTGTCAATGAAACAGGATGTTGTTCTCTTTTTCGTTATATAATACAAATCACTTTGAATGCCGTTCTCTTTAGATGGGAAGATTTATTCACCTCTCACTCAGTATCATCTTCAACCGGGGAATATCATTATTTAATATCAATCTTTCGGGGAACATCATCTCATGTACAAACTCCGCCCCATACGTAAACTCCCCGACATGCTCTGCTCCATGACTGTCACTCGACAGCACGATCGGAATCTCAAGCTTCCTGCAGCATCTTAAAATCTCTTTATTATTAGCCCGTGTATCCCCGCGATATCCGTCGGGCATCAGCGAAGCTTCGTTAATCTCAAAAATCACCCCATATTCCTTTGCACCGAAAGCCAACGTTTCATAATCTACCGGAAAAGCAGGATTATCACAATGCCCAAGCACCTTTACACAGGGATGCCTCATTGCATTCAGATAAGCACTCGTATTTTCCTCGACAGTACCACTCTTATAATTCTGCGCATGCATACTTGCGATTGCATAATCCAGTTCGCTGAGCAGTTCGTCATTCAGATCCAGATGCCCCTCTGTATCCAGAATATTTAATTCTGCTCCAAATAAAAGCTCAATCCCAAATCTCTTTTTCGGCGCGTAGGTAAGACTCCTGAAATAAGAAGAAGTTCCTGCGGCAAGCGTTCCCGGACCGTGATCCGTGATGCCGAGCAGTTTCAGCCCTTTTTTAGAAGCAGCTTTTGCCATGTCTGAAATGGTACAGGACGTTCCGTGTCCGCTTGCAATCGAATGTGTATGTATATCAGAAAGATACATCAAAAATCCCCCTTTCAAGGAATTAATTTTTTATATAATTCGAACTTTGAATACAATATAAAATCTTCTAAAACCAGTATGGCAGTCTGTTCTTGAAAAGTCAACCCGAAAATAAGACTTCAAACAAAAACCAACATAAAACCAACAAAAACCACAACAAAAACCGCATAAAAAACAAATAAATAATGTTGGATTTTGTTGACATATAAAAGCTTGTAAGGTATAATGACTTTATATGAATCGTGGCGTCTCAGCGCCTTCTGATACATATGAGATATGGCGTTTTTTAGACACCATGAGAAAGGAGAAGTGTGGAGATGTTTAATACCACAGACATTCCAAAATCATCCAGAATCCCGAAGCTGATCGAAGCACTTTATGCAAAGATGCCGGTGATCGAATCTGCCAGAGCAAAACTGATTACGGAATCCTATAAGGCTACCGAAGGGCAGCCGGTGATTACCAGACGCGCGGAAGCTTTTGCTCACATTCTCCGGAATATTCCGATTATCATTCGTGATAATGAGCTGATCGTAGGAAGCAGCACGATCGCACCGAGAGGATGCCAGACATTCCCGGAATTTTCTTACCAGTGGCTGGAGGATGAACTGGATACTGTTGCAACAAGAACAGCGGATCCGTTTTACATTGCTGAAGAGACCAAAGCAGAGCTGAGAGAAGTACATAAATACTGGAAGGGCAAAACCTCCAGTGAACTTGCTACATCCTATATGGCTCCTGAGGCAATCAAAGCAATTGAGCACAACATTTTTACACCGGGTAACTATTTCTACAACGGTGTAGGGCATGTGACTGTTAAATATGAAGAAGTTCTTGCAATCGGTTATAAAGGCATCATTGATAAAGCCCGTGCAGAGCTGGAGAAATGTCAGGTTGGCGATGGCAATTATGCAAAGAAGAGCCATTTCCTTAATGCCGTGATCGTTTCCTGCCAGGCAGTTATCGAGTATGCAGAGCGTTATGCTGAACTGGCATCTCAGATGGCAGCAGAATGTACAGACCCGGTACGTAAACAGGAACTTTTACAGATCTCAGAGAACTGCAGCCGTGTTCCGGCAAACGGAGCGACCAGCTTCTACGAGGCATGTCAGTCCTTCTGGTTCGTACAGCAGCTTCTGCAGGTTGAATCCAGCGGACATTCTATTTCACCGGGACGTTTTGATCAGTATATGTATCCTTATTACAAAGCAGACATTGATAAGGGTGTTATTACCAGAGAAGCAGCACAGGAACTCCTTGACTGTATCTGGGTCAAACTCAACGACCTTAACAAAGTACGTGATGCAGCATCAGCAGAGGGATTTGCAGGCTACAGCCTTTTCCAGAACCTGATCGTAGGCGGACAGGACAAATACGGAAACGACGTGACAAATGATCTTTCTGTTATGTGTATCCTTGCATCCATGCATGTACATCTGCCGATGCCGTCTCTTTCCATCCGAGTATGGAACGGCTCTCCGCATGAACTGCTGATCAAGGCAGCTGAGCTTACCAGAACCGGTATCGGACTTCCGGCATATTACAATGATGAAGTTATTATTCCGGCATTACAGAACAGAGGACTTACTCTGGAAGATGCGAGAGAATACAATATCATCGGATGTGTAGAACCACAGAAAGCAGGTAAGACAGACGGATGGCACGATGCAGCGTTCTTCAATATGTGCCGCCCGCTTGAACTCGTATTTTCCAATGGTATGGACAAGGGCGAACTGGTTGGTATCCAGACCGGTGATGTTACCAAAATGACAACATTCGAAGAATTCTTTGATGCATACAAGAAACAGATGGAATACTGTATTTCCCTGATGGTCAATGCCGACAATGCGATCGATGTGGCGCATGCAGAGAGAGTACCACTTCCATATGAATCCTGTATGGTGGATGACTGTCTCAGCAGAGGCCTTTCCGTACAGGAAGGCGGAGCTGTTTATAACTTTACCGGTCCGCAGGGATTCGGTATTGCGAACATGGCTGATTCTTTATATGCGATCCGTAAGCTTGTATACGAAGATAAGAAAGTATCTATGGAAGAGTACAAACAGGCTCTGGCATGGAACTATGACAAGGGTCTGGATCAGCAGTCCGTTTCTGATATGTCGGAAATGATCCTTAAGGGAATGCAGGACGCAGGCATGGCAGTAAATACGGACACTGCAAAGGCAGTTCTTCAGACTGTTATGAGACTGAAACCTACCGAAGATCAGCTTCGCAGATTTACAGAGATCCATCATATGATCGATGAAGTTCCGAAGTTTGGTAATGCAATCGACGATGTGGATTATTTTGCAAGAGATGTTGCTTATACATACAGCCGCCCGCTGCAGAAATACATGAATCCACGTGGTGGTCATTATCAGGCAGGACTTTACCCGGTATCTGCAAACGTACCGCTTGGCGGACAGACAGGAGCTACACCGGATGGACGTTATGCACATACACCGGTAGCTGATGGTGTTTCACCATCCGCAGGAAAGGATGTCAAGGGACCAACTGCAGCAGCAACTTCTGTTTCCCGACTGGATCACTTCATCGTATCCAACGGAACACTGTTTAACCAGAAATTCCATCCGTCTGCACTTGCAGGCAGAGAAGGTCTGGAAAAATTTGTTGCACTGATCCGTACCTTCTTTGATCAGAAGGGTATGCATATGCAGTTCAACGTAGTTGACAGAGAGACATTACTTGATGCTCAGAAGCATCCGGAAAATTACGCACACCTGGTTGTACGCGTTGCCGGATACAGCGCATTGTTTACAACTCTGTCACGTTCCCTTCAGGACGATATCATCAGACGTACAGAACAGGGCTTCTAAAAGGAAAAGATTATGGATTATTTACAGACAAAAGGTCGTATTTTCGATATCCAGCGTTATTCTGTTCATGATGGTCCGGGAATCCGTACGATCGTTTTTCTGAAAGGCTGTGTACTTCGATGCCGCTGGTGCTGTAATCCGGAATCACAGGAATACAAAATCCAGACGATGAAAGTACTTGGTGAGGATAAAGTGATCGGCAGGGATGTGACTGTAGAAGAAATGATCAAGGTTGTTGAGGAGGACAGGCCATATTACTGGCGCTCCGGAGGAGGACTTACTCTTTCCGGAGGCGAGAGCCTCTGCCAGCCTGAATTTGCGAGGGATCTTCTCCGCGCAGCCAAGGAACATGGGCTCAATACTGCGCTCGAGAGTATGGCATGTGCTCCGTTTGAGACGATCGAGACGATTTTGCCGTATCTTGATCTTTATCTGATGGACATCAAACATACCAATCCGGCGAAACACAAGGAGTTTACCGGCAGACCGAATGATCTGATGATGGAAAATGCCCGCAAGGTTGCACTTTCAGGTAAATGCAAACTTATCATCCGCGTTCCGGTTATTCCGACGTTTAATGATACGATCGAGGAAATCCAGGGAATTGCACGTTTTGCCGATACCCTTCCGGGTGTGGAACAGCTTCACCTGCTTCCGTATCACCGCCTCGGACAGGATAAGTACATCGGTCTTGGCAGACCATATTTAATGGAAGGAATCCTGCCGCCGACGAAAGAACATATGGAGACATTGAAGAAAGCAGCAGAATCCGTAAGTTCTTTACACGTTCAGATTGGTGGATGATCGAAAAACAACAAAAACAACATTTTTTTCACAACAAAAACAACAAGAAACAACGATAAATTCTTGACAATCTCGTTTATAGGGAGTAAAATCTCCTTAGAAATAAAATAAAAAACCTGCGGCTGTCTTTTACTGTTAATATAGTAGAAGGACAGAAGCAAAACCAAATTGCTTTAGGAGGAAAATAAGCATGGTAAACGAATTTGAAATCAAAAAACAGATCTGTGACATCGGAAGACGTATCTACAACCGTAACATGGTTGCAGCAAACGACGGAAACATCTCCGTAAAACTGAATGACAACGAATTCCTCTGCACACCAACAGGTGTATCCAAAGGATTTATGACACCGGAGTTCATCTGTAAAGTAGATGCTCAGGGTAACGTAATCCAGGCTAACCCGGGATTCAAACCATCTTCTGAGATCAAAATGCATATGAGAGTATATCAGAAGAGACCAGACGTAGGATCTGTAGTACATGCTCATCCAATCTATGCTACATCTTTTGCTATCGCTGGTATCCCGCTTACACAGCCGATCATGCCAGAAGCAGTTATCGCTCTTGGATGCGTTCCGATCGCTGAGTACGGTACACCTTCCACAATGGAAATTCCGGACAACCTTGAAAAATATCTTCCATACTTCGATGCAGTTCTTCTTGAGAACCACGGAGCTCTTACATGGAGCACAGACCTGAACGCTGCATACATGAAGATGGAATCTGTAGAATTCTACGCACAGCTTCTGTATCAGAGCAAACTGCTCGGCGGCCCGAAGGAATTCGATAAAGAAAACATCAAGAAACTGTATGAAATCCGTCGTAAATTTGGTATGCCAGGAAAACATCCTGCAAGCCTTTGCCAGAACAAAGACGGTGTTAACTGTCATAACTGCGGCGGTGCTTGCCACAATGAAGATTACAAACAGTTCCCAGGATATCAGTATGATTTCGTTGGTGGTGACTGTTCAAAAGAAGCAGCTCCGGCAGCTGGAAACGCTGATGCAGAACTGGTTGCAAACATCACAAAACAGGTTATGGCACAGCTTGGGCTGAAATAATCTAAAAACCAGATAAGGTAGACATTAAAGGAGGACAATCTCATGCCAATTAGTGAGAGCATGGTACAGGATATTGTACAGGAAGTAATGGCAAAAATGCAGATTGCAGATGCTCCGACAGGAAAACATGGCGTTTTCAAAGAAATGAATGATGCGATCGAAGCTGCTAAAAAAGCAGAACTGATCGTTAAGAAAATGTCCATGGATCAGAGAGAAAAAATCATCACCTGCATCCGTAAAAAAATCAAAGAAAATGCAGAAGTTATGGCTCGTATGGGCGTTGATGAGACAGGAATGGGTAACGTAGGGGACAAGATCCTGAAACATCATCTGGTAGCAGACAAGACACCTGGTACTGAAGATATCACAACAACTGCATGGTCAGGAGACAGAGGACTGACTCTGATCGAGATGGGACCGTTTGGTGTAATCGGTGCGATCACACCATGTACCAACCCGAGTGAAACAGTACTCTGTAATACAATCGGTATGCTGGCAGGCGGAAATACAGTAGTATTTAACCCGCATCCGGCAGCAATCAAAACCTCTATTTTCGCAATTAATCTGGTAAACGAAGCTTCTCTTGAAGCAGGCGGCCCGGACAACATTGCCGTAACAGTAGAGAAACCTACGCTTGAAACAAGCAATATTATGATGAAACATAAAGATATTCCGCTGATCGCTGCAACAGGTGGCCCTGGTGTTGTTACAGCAGTTCTTTCCTCAGGTAAGAGAGGAATCGGAGCTGGCGCAGGTAACCCACCGGCAGTTGTTGATGAGACAGCAGATATCCGTAAAGCAGCTCAGGACATTGTAAATGGATGTACATTCGATAACAACCTTCCATGTATCGCAGAGAAGGAAGTTGTAGCTGTATCTTCTGTAGTAGATGAACTGATGCACTACATGCTGACAGAAAATGACTGTTACCTCGCTTCCAAAGAAGAGCAGGACAAACTGACAGAAGTTGTTCTGGCAGGCGGCAAACTGAACCGTAAATGTGTTGGACGTGACGCTAAGACACTTCTTTCCATGATCGGAGTAAACGCACCGGCAAATACCCGCTGCATCATCTTCGAAGGACCGAAGGAACATCCGCTGATCACAACAGAGCTTATGATGCCGATCCTTGGTATTGTAAGAGCAAGAGATTTCGATGATGCTGTAGAACAGGCTGTATGGCTTGAGCATGGCAACCGTCATTCAGCACACATCCATTCCAAAAACATTGATAATATTACCAAATATGCGAAAGCAATCGACACAGCAATCCTTGTTAAGAACGGCCCGTCCTATTCTGCACTTGGATTCGGTGGAGAAGGATACTGTACATTTACAATCGCAAGCCGTACAGGTGAAGGACTTACAAGTGCAAGCACCTTCACAAAGAGAAGACGCTGCGTAATGTCTGACAGCCTTTGCATTCGCTAATCAGGAGGAAAGTTTAAAATGGATATGAACAATGTAAATATTGAAGAAATTGTAAAACAGGTTCTCTCCGGAATGACCGGAACAGCACCTGCAGCAGCTCAGACAGCTGCACCGGCAGCTCCGGCTCAGGGTGGAATCCCGAAAACAGCAAGAGTTGCAATGATGACAGAAAAGAAACACTTCGAACTTCAGGAATATCCGCTTCCGGAAGTCGGCGACGACGATATCCTTGTTAAAGTAGAAGGCTGTGGCGTTTGTGGTACAGATGCTCACGAATACAAAAATGACCCATTCGGTCTGATCCCGGTTGTTCTCGGACACGAAGGAACAGGTGAGATCGTAGCTATGGGTAAAAACGTTAAAGTTGATACAGCTGGTAAACCGGTTAAGATCGGTGATAAAGTTGTTACATGTATGATCTTCAAAGATGATCCGGAAATCACAATGTTCGACCTCAACAAGAAAAACGTTGGCGGCGCTGATGTTTACGGACTTCTTCCGGATGATGATGTGAAATTCAACGGCTGGTTCGCTGATTACATCTTCATCAGAGGCGGAAAATTCGGTTCCACATTCTTCAACGTAAGTGATCTGGATCTGGATTCCCGTATCCTTATCGAGCCATGTGCAGTACTTGTACATGCAGTAGAAAGAGCAAAAACAACTGGTATCCTCAAATTCAACAGCAGAGTTGTTGTACAGGGATGCGGACCGATCGGTCTGATCTGTATCGCAGTTCTTCACACCATGGGTGTTCAGAACATCTGCGCAGTAGACGGAAACGCAAAACGTCTTGAATTTGCCAAGAAGATGGGTGCCAACACAACAGTAGATTTCACACAGTTCCAGGGTATCGAAGCTCTTACAGAGGGCGTTAAAGCAGCTCAGGACGGACATCTTGCAGACTTTGCATTCCAGTGCACAGGTAACCCGCATGCACATGCAAACATCTACAAATTCATCCGCAACGGCGGTGGACTTTGCGAACTTGGATTCTTCATCAATGGTGGAGATGCAACAATCAACCCGCACTTCGACCTTTGCTCCAAAGAAATCAACCTTGTTGGTTCCTGGGTATACAACCTCAGAGACTATGCAACAACATTTGATTTCCTGAAGAGAGCAAAAGCAATCGGACTGCCGATGTCTGATCTGATCACACACAAATTCCCGCTTGAGCAGATCAACGAAGCACTTGAGACAAACCTGGCTATGACAGGTCTTAAGATTGCCGTAGTAAATAAATAATCCGGAAATATAAAGGAGAGGCAAAATGGCAGAAGCTGTAGGAATTTTGGAAGTGTTCGGGCTGGCGACAGCCTTTGTAGCGGCAGATGCCGGTTGTAAGGCGGCAAATGTCCGCCTGGAGGTGTTCGACAAGAACAAGCCTGCAAACGCAGACAGCCTGCCAGTACCGCTTCTGGTATGCATCAAATTCCGCGGAAGCGTCGAGGACGTTACCGCCGCTGTGGAAGCAGGAATGGCAGAAGCAAACCGGAGAACTGGTGTAGTGCAGCACTACGTAATACCAAATCCGACAGAGGATACGGTAAAGATGCTGAAAATCAGCGCCCTGGATAAAAGCTGATGGCTGATATCCCGGTATGAATATTTGAACAAGTATAAACAATGATTCAGGAGGAAGAAACAATGGCACAGGAAGCTTTAGGAATGGTAGAGACCAGAGGACTGACAGCAGCAATCGAAGCAGCAGATGCAATGACAAAAGCAGCAGAAGTAGCACTGGTAGGAACAGAGAAAATCGGATCCGGACTGGTAACAGTTATGGTTCGCGGTGATGTCGGAGCAGTTAAAGCAGCAGTAGAGAGCGGAAGCGCAGCAGCATCCAGACTTGGTGAGCTTGTTGCAACACACGTAATTCCGAGACCACACAATGATGTAGAAAAAATTCTTCCTACAATAAAATAATGCATCCAGCATTAAAGGAGTTCGCTCATGAGTAAAGCATATGGTTTTATAGAGATCACTGGTGTCGTAGCTGCGATCAATGCGCTCGATATCATGTGCAAAACTGCAGACGTTGAGCTGGCGTCATGGGAACGTAAGCTGGGCGGACGACTTGTCACTCTTATTGTAGAAGGCGATGTATCGGCAGTCAACGAAGCCGTTGAAGCTGCTGTTGCAAACGCTATTAAGAAACCGGCGAGTTATGCAGTGATTGCACGACCACACGAGGAAATTGTCAAACTCGTGGAGTTAAGTGCAAGCCGTTGGAAGAAAAAAACAGACGAAACAAAACCAGACAATAAATAATCAATTTTCATTTTATCCACAAGGAGGAAAAAATCATGACACAGGAAGCTTTAGGAATGGTAGAAACCAGAGGACTTACAGCAGCAATCGAAGCAGCAGACCAGATGTGCAAAGCAGCTAACGTAGCACTTGTTGGAACAGAAAAAATCGGATCCGGACTGGTAACAGTTATGGTTCGTGGAGATGTAGGAGCTGTTAAATCTGCAGTAGAAAGCGGAAGCGCAGCAGCATCCAGACTTGGTGAGCTCGTAGCTACACACGTAATCCCGAGACCACACACAGACGTAGAAAAAATTCTTCCGGTTCTGAAATAATTTTATTACATAAATTTATTCCGGCAAATGGAAGAAAGCAGGTGTATTCTTGGAATCAAAAAACATTGAACTGATTACAAAAATGGTTATCGATGCCATTAATCAGAATGAAGAAAAAGGAAACGGCTTCATGGTTCCAATCGGAGTATCTGCAAGACATGTTCATCTGACACAGGAACACGTAGAAACATTATTTGGACCAGGTTATCAGCTTACAAAGAAAAAAGACCTGATGGGCGGACAGTTTGCATCAAACGAAACTGTTACCATCATTGGCCTGAAACTTCGTGCGATCGAGAATGTTCGCGTTCTCGGACCTGTCCGCAGTGCAACACAGGTTGAGGTATCTGCTACAGATGCCATCAAACTCGGCATGAATGTTCCGGTTCGTATGTCCGGTGATATTGCAGGAAGTGCACCGATCGCAATCGTCGGACCGAAAGGCGCCATCTATCTGAAAGAGGGATGTATCGTGGCTATGCGTCACATTCACATGTCTCCGGCAGATGCGCAGGCAGCCGGTGTCAAAAACGGCGATATCGTTTCTGTTAAGGCAGATAACGAGCGTGGAACTATCTTTAATCAGGTTGCTATCCGTGTAGACGACAGCTTTACACTGGAAATGCACATTGATACAGATGAAGCAAATGCAGCAAAGATTGCCACAGGCAATACAGTTACCATCATAAAATAAATATCCCTCTGAATCAGCCGGTGGCGAAAGTCACCGGCATTAGGGGTTAAACGATAATGCGGAGGCACACACATGATAGTAGGTAAAGTAGTTGGAAGCATTGTTTCCACTCGTAAAAGTGATAAGTTGATAGGACAGAAATTCATGATCGTGGAGCCGGTGCATCATATGAAAACTGACTTATCCCAGATCGTTGCAATCGATATCATCGGTGCAGGTATCGGGGAATATGTGTTGGTGGCACAAGGAAGCGCGGCCAGAATCGGCTGCGGCGAAGAAACAGCACCGATCGATGCGGCAATAGTCGGTATCGTCGATGATGGTGCAGGATTGGAGTAACGCCATGGAAATCAAAGATTTACAGAAAATTATGCAGGACAATGGTGTTGTAGGTGCAGGTGGTGCCGGATTCCCGTCATATGCCAAGCTTACAGACAAGGCTGACACAATTCTTCTGAACTGTGCAGAATGTGAACCATTGCTGAAACTTCACAGACAGTTACTTGAGAAGCATGCATATGAGATCATGAAGACATTCCACATGGTTATGGAGACCGTTGGTGCTTCACAGGCAATCATCGGAATCAAGAAATCATATGTACAGACGATCAAAGCACTGCAGCAGAACATTGAAGAATTCCCTGGTCTGAAGATTCATCTTCTTGATGAAGTGTACCCGATGGGTGACGAAGTTGTGCTGATCTATGAAGCTACCGGACGTGTCTGCAGACCTGGCGGACTGCCGATTGAGCAGGGCGTCATTGTATTCAACGTAGAGACTATTTACAACGTATATCAGGCAATGGAAGCACAGAAGCCTGTTACAGAAAAATATGTTTCTGTTGTAGCAGAAGTTGAAAATCCGGTAACAGTAAAAGTTCCGCTGGGCTGTACTTTGGATGAAGTAGTAGCACAGGCCGGTAACATTACAACCAAAGATCCTGTTTACTTTGTAGGCGGCCCGATGATGGGACGCATCGGTAACGGTTCAGATCCGGTTACCAAAACAACAAACGCAGTTCTGGTTCTTCCAAGAGATCATCAGATCGTTATGAAGAAACAGAGAACATCTGCAATCGATTTAAAACGTGCAGCATCTATCTGCTGCCAGTGTAACACCTGTACGGACCTCTGCCCGAGACATAACCTCGGACATCCGATCGATCCGGCCCGCTTTATGAGAGCAGCATCTGCTGGTGATTTCAGAGATGTGAATCCATATATCGATTCCGCATTCTGCAGTTCCTGCGGTGTATGTGAGATGTATGCATGCCCACAGAGTCTTGCTCCGAGAACACTTCTCGCAGATATGAAGGGCGGACTTCGTAAAGCAGGTATCAGACCTCCTCAGGGAGTACAGCCGGTTCCGGTACAGCCTTCAAGAGAATATCGTAAGGTTCCGGAAGAACGACTGATGGCACGTTTGGGACTGACCAAATATGATAAGGACGCACCGATGGACGAGAACGTTGTTCCGGCATCCAAGGTTAAGATCCTTTTAAGCCAGCATATCGGCGCACCGGCACAGGCAATTGTGAAGACAGGCGATATGGTAACAAAAGGCCAGATGATTGCGCAGCATGCTGACGGATTAAGCGTAAGCATTCATGCAAGTATCTCCGGTAAAGTAACAGAAGTAACAGACCGCCACATCATAATTGCAGCAAAGTAGAAAGGACGTGCAGAAAATGAGTAAAGCAATCGGAATGATTGAATTTAAAACGACTGCCACAGGTATCACAGCAGCAGATGCCATGGTAAAGACATCTGAGGTCGAGATTGTCGAGGCACAGACCGTATGTCCGGGCAAATATATTGCAATTATCACAGGCGATTTAAGTGCAGTAAAAGCCGCTGTTGACGCAGCAGTAACTACTTACGAGGACAAATGTATCGACAGCTTTGTACTTGGTAATCCTCATGAGTCCCTGTTCCCGGCTATGTACGGAACAACTCAGATTGAAGGAATCAGTGCTCTGGGAATCCTTGAGACATACGATGCTGCATCTATCATCGAAGCAGCAGACCAGGCAGCAAAAACAGCAATCGTAGACGTTATCGAATTACGTATTGCAAAAGGTATGTGTGGAAAATCCTACATGCTTCTTACCGGTGAGGTTTCTGCAGTAGAAGCTTCTATTGAGAAAGCTAAGAATCTCGTTGCATCCAAGGGAATGTATCTGGATTCCTCAGTAATCGCTCATCCGGATCAGAGAATGATTGATTCTATTCTTTAATTAAAATAAATGTTCTCAAAAGGGGGCAAAGTAAATGCTGGCATTAGAAAGACGGAATTTAATTCTTGAGAAATTACAGACAGAAAAAAGAGTCGTTGTAAGTGAACTCAGCCAACTGTATGAAGTTTCTGAAGAAACGATCCGCCGTGATCTGGACAAGCTCGAAAAAGAAGGACTTGCAACCAAAAGTTACGGTGGTGCTGTCATAAAAGAGGATGTAAGTATTGACTTGCCCTTTAATATTCGAAAGAACCAGAATGTAAGCGGTAAACAGAAGATGGCTGAACTTGCAGCCTCCCTTGTAAAAGAAGGCGACCATATTTTCCTTGATGCGAGTACGACAGCAGTTTTTGTTGCCAAAGCGCTCAAAGAAAAAGAACGTCTGACCGTGATCACAAATTCCATGGAGATCCTTCTTGAATTATCAGATGTTTCCGGCTGGAATATTATTTCCACCGGTGGTGTTATGAAAGAAGGATATCTTGCTTTCCTCGGTTCCAGAACTGAGGAAGCAATCCGATCCTATTTTGTAGATAAGGTAATTATCTCCTGCAAAGCGCTGGATCATGAATGGGGAATCATGGAGTCACAGGAAGCATTTGGAACAACCAAGAAGGCAATGATCGCATCCGGCCGTGAGAAGATTCTGGTAGTAGACAGTACAAAATTTGATCAGACCGCATTTTCCGTTGCGGGAAAACTGCGGGATATAGATGTGATTGTGACCGATCGGAAGCCATCAGATAAATGGCTGGCACATTTTGCCGATGAAGGCGTGGAGTGCCGTTATCCGGGTATGCAGTCATAGAAAAGGAGCAACAGATATGAAGACCTTTGGAATGAAAACTGTCATTCATTTTGGAGACAACGCTCTGGATCGTCTGAGAGAGATACCATACAAGAGAGTACTCATCATTACGGATCCTTTTGTAGTGCAGAGCAAAATGATTGACCTGATTACAGAGCCTTTGGCAAAGGGCGGCATTGAGTACGACATTTTCAGTAATGTAGTTCCGGATGCGCCAGTAGATAAGGTGGCAGACGGTGTTAAGAAATTTTTAAGCTATCAGCCGGAAGCAGTTATTGCAGTTGGCGGCGGATCTGCTATCGATTCCTCCAAGGCAATTCGTGAGTTTGCACTGAAGATCAACCATTACAGCGACGTTGGTCTGATTGCCGTTCCTACAACAAGCGGAACAGGTTCAGAGGTTACATCCTTTGCGGTCGTAAACGACACCGAAGCCAAGGTAAAATATCCACTTATTTCACCAAGTCTGACAGCAGACGAGGCAATTCTCGATGCAGAATTAGTAAAAAGCGTACCTCCGGCTATCACAGCTGACACAGGTATGGACGTATTTACCCATGCACTGGAATCCTATGTAAGTACCGATCATAATGAATTTTCAGCAGCACTTGCTGAAAAAGCAATGGAAATCTGTGGCGTATTCCTCCTGAGAGCTTATCTTGACGGAAGTGATATGCACGCAAGACAGAAAATGCATGTAGCATCCTGTCTGGCAGGTCTTTCTTTCAATACAGCAGGCCTCGGAATCACACACAGTATGGCGCATCAGCTCGGTGCACAGTTCCATATTCCTCATGGACGTGCAAATGCAATGCTTCTGCCGCACATTGTAGAATTTAATGCGAATATCAACAAACGAAGCAGAAGTCAGAAGACATATCTTCCTTCCGTAGAAAGATATGCATCCGTCGCACATATCCTGGGACTGAGCAATTATAATCAGGTGATGAGCGTACGTTCTCTCGTAAACTGGATTCAGTTTATGCAGAAAGAAATGAATATCCCGATGACGATTCAGGAAATCGGAACGATCAGCCCGGATGAATATTTCGGAGCAATCGACAAGATGGCAGATGCAGCGCTTGCGGATGCATGCACAACAACCAATCCGAGAATCCCGACAAAAGAGGATATTATGAAGATTTACAAAAAACTCTGGTCTTTCTAAGGACCGGGTGAGCAGGAGATGCCGGAATGAACATTTACAGCAAAAATGGAGATAAGGGGACAACAAATCTTGTCCACACAAAAAATGTCTCAAAGTCTGATGACCGCGTTCGGCTGTTTGGGGACCTTGATGAATTGAATAGCTATCTGGGTCTTGTCAAGACGATGATCGATGAAACGGACACGATCCGTATGCTCGAGAAGGTGCAGATGACCTTGCTTATGATCATGGATGGAGTGGCAGATCCTTTTAACAGAGAATATAAGGTAGACGATGACAAAACAGAGCTCCTGGAAGAAGAAATCTCCCGTCTTGAGGAACTTTTTCCCCACAGTATGGAGATGCGTCTTCCGGGGCAGTGCCGTCTGTCGGCGGAGATAGATGTGGCAAGAACTGTGGCACGACGCGCGGAGAGAGCACTGGCTGCAGTTAGCGTCAAATTTGGTGCAGATAACGGGGCCAAAAAATACATGAACCGTCTGGCAGATTATCTTTATACACTTGCCAGATATGCCGATGCAAAAAACAGTGGAAAAGCATCTGCTGTTGTGGAAAAATCAGCAGAAATTGCTGTGCACGGTGGAAAAGATGAGGTCAGAACCATGGAAACAAATCAGACAGGTACAGTAAATGAGACTGTCATTCAGGAAGTACTCAGAAAAATGGGGATTCAGGGAAGAATTTCTCTGGACAGCGCGAAACGCCTGATCGAGAAGATTGAACAGGAAGCAGAGCGCCGCGGCAAAAAGGCCGTAATCGCAGTCTGTGGACCGGATGGAAATCCGATTGCTGTACACGTGATGGATGGAGCTTTTCTGGTAAGCTTTGATGTGGCAACCAAGAAAGCATATACTTCTGTTGCGGTCAAGATGTCCACGCAGGAGCTGAGTGTACTTGCACAGCCGGGTGGAACATTCTATGGTGTAGACAAGATGGATAACGGTAAGATCGTAATCTTTGGAGGCGGTGTTCCGCTCAAAGTTGGAGATACGATTATCGGGGGCCTGGGTATCAGCGGTGGAACCGGTGAAGAAGACCACAGCCTTGCCGAATATGGATTATCTGTACTGAATGAAGTACTTTAAAAGGACCCCTTCGGGGGTCCCTTTTTTGCATTGCATATCGAGGAGGCGCCGGTGGCGCGTCCGCTGATTATGCTTTCTTATATTTTCCGGGAGTGATTCCCTTATATTTTTTGAATGTTCTGATAAAGTAGCTCAGGTCATTAAAACCGTTGCGGTAGGCAATCTCTGTGATCGAATCATCTGTTGTGGAGAGCTGGTAGCATGCCTGTTCGATTCGCTGGTGATTCAGATAATCCATTGGTGTCTGGTGCGTCATTTCCGAAAAGAACCTGCAGAAATACTTTGGCGACATCGACACAGAAGCAGAAAGCTGTTGCAAAGTAAGCGGAGAAGCATAGTTGTGTTCGATGAAATCCAGGACCTGTTTGAGCTGCAGGATTCTCTTGTAATCCCGCCTTGTACGTGAGACACTTTCAAGATAGTAATGATTACCAAAAACAAGGCCGAAAAAGTGGTAAAATTGTCCAATCACGGTCATTTCGTAACCGACAGGCTTTTTCCAGAGCGCGTCAAAAAGACTGTTTACAACATCACAGATATCTGGATGCTTCGGTGAAAAATGATGATAGATCATGATTTCCTGGTGCAGGATTTTCTGTATATATCCGGCACAGGCCGAGTTGTTTTTCAAAAAGAAGTTACCGTCAAAGACAATACACTGGTAGACACAATCATCAGGAATCCCGCTGTGCAGGATGCCGCTGTGCACAAAAATGATATCCCCCGGCATCGCGATGAAGCTTTTTTCGTTTAAAGTGACGGTGAGCGAACCTTTCAGGATTCGGATGATTTCATATTCGACATGCCAGTGGTAAGACATGACATAGCGAGGATGGTTCGATTCAATATGGTGAAATTCAAAAGGAAAGTCATAAGTTCCTCTGAGACGGTCTTCGTTACGGTCAAGATCGTGCAAAATAAGTTCCTCCCTGTGCTGAGTTTATAGATTTTTTACAAAATAATTAAAAAAAGTGAATATTGTACTGTTTTTTGCTATTATATCACAAGTAATTCTGCTTTGGCAATTGTATACTATGAAATATAGGAAACAATGAAGTTTTTTAGTGAAAACTTCTTGAAAACAATCTATTTCATAAATTAAATGGAGGTAATCAATCATGGCAAAGAGCAGATTAGTAGGCAGCTATCCGGTTATCGGTATCAGACCAACAATTGATGGACGTAGAGGAGCCCTGGACGTAAGAGGATCTCTTGAAGAGCAGACAATGAACATGGCTAAGTCCGCTGCAAAGCTTTTTGAAGAAAATTTAAAATATTCCAACGGTGAGCCGGTTAAAGTTGTTATCGCTGATACAACAATCGGACGTGTAGGTGAGAGTGCAGCATGTGCTGATAAATTCCGTAAAGAAGGCGTTGATATCACAGTTACAGTTACACCTTGCTGGTGCTATGGCGCAGAAACAATGGATATGGATCCGCAGACAATCAAAGCTGTATGGGGATTCAACGGTACTGAAAGACCTGGAGCAGTTTATCTTGCATCCGTTCTTGCTACACATGCACAGAAGGGACTTCCGGCATTCGGTATCTACGGACATGATGTTCAGGAAGCTGATGACACATCTATCCCGGATGACGTTAAAGAAAAATTACTGAGATTCGGCCGCGCAGCAGTTGCAGCAGCATCCATGAGAGGAAAATCCTATCTGCAGATCGGTTCTGTTACAATGGGTATCGGCGGATCTATCATTGATTCCGATTTCATTGAATCCTATCTTGGAATGCGTGTTGAATCCGTTGATGAGGTAGAAATCATCCGTCGTATGACAGAGGGTATCTACGATCACGCAGAATTCGAGAAAGCTCTCAAATGGGCTAAAGAAACATGTAAGATCGGCTGGGATAAAAACCCAGAAGAACTGCAGTTCTCTCCAGAAAAGAAAGAAGAGCAGTTTGAATTTGTAGTTAAGATGGCAGTTATCATCAAAGAGCTGATGAACGGCTGCGATAACCTTGACCCGGCATTCTCCGAAGAAGCAATCGGACACAACGCTCTGGCAGCTGGTTTCCAGGGACAGAGACAGTGGACAGACTTCTATCCAAACGGTGACTTCGCAGAAGCTATGCTGAACACATCCTTTGACTGGAACGGAGCTCGTGAACCATACATCCTTGCTACAGAGAATGACGTTCTCAACGGTCTTGGAATGATGTTCATGAAACTCCTTACAAACAGAGCTCAGATCTTCGCTGATGTTCGTACATACTGGAGCCCGGAAGCTGTTAAGAAAGCTACAGGATATGACCTTGAAGGTGTAGCTAAAGAAGCTGGCGGATTCCTTCACCTGATCAACTCCGGTGCTGCATGCCTCGACGCTAACGGCGAAGCAAAAGACGAAAACGGCAATGCTGTTATGAAACAGTGGTGGGATATCACAGAAGAAGACCAGAAAGCAATCATGGCTAACACAGAATGGTGTATGGCCGACAACGGATACTTCCGTGGAGGCGGATACTCCAGCCGTTATGAAACAAAAGCTCAGATGCCTGCAACAATGATCCGTCTGAACCTTGTTAAAGGACTTGGACCGGTTCTGCAGATCGCTGAAGGATGGACAGTAGCTCTTCCGGCAGAAGTATCTGACAAACTCTGGAAACGTACAGACTACACATGGCCGTGTACATGGTTCGCTCCAAGATGCGATGGCAAAGAGGGACCGTTCAAGACAGCTTATGATGTAATGAACAACTGGGGAGCTAACCACGGTGCTATCTCCTACGGACATATCGGAGCTGACCTGATCACAATGTGCTCTATGCTTCGTATCCCGGTATCCATGCACAACGTACCGGAAAAAGATATCTATCGTCCGGCAGCATGGAATGCATTCGGAATGGATAAAGAAGGTGCAGACTTCCGTGCTTGCAAGAACTACGGACCACTGTACAAATAATAAAACAGGCTTTATTTGAAATGCCATGATAAACGCAATGACCTCGGAGAATCCTCCGGGGTCGTTGTATTTCAGGGAGATATTATCCATACTGTAAATGTGTCGAAAAACATCAGTTTTTTATTTCTTTTTTATGACAAAAAAGGATTATCATTGTGCGGTGTCTGTGATATGATAGGTTCAGAATTTCAATAAGTTATAACTTTTTGAAAATACGGAAGATATACGGAGTGAAGGGGAGAAAATAAAATGAAGAAACTGGCAAAGAGTCTTCTGGTCATTTTGATGGGACTTTTTATGAGTGTCAATGTCATGGCAGATGTGCAGACAGGTAAGACACAACCGGATTACAGCACAGACTATTATATGATCGTGGAATCAAAGGCAGGAGGAATTGATCTTTATTCTCAGCCGGATTTTGATTCGACAAAGCTGAATGATGAGCAGATACCAAACGGTACAGCACTTCATATTACGGGAGAAGTTGAAGATACAGAGAATAATCGAACCTGGGGATATACAGAATACCACAAGATGAATGGATATGCAGCACTGGATGAGTGCCGTCCGGCGCAGTCCCGGAAGGAAGCCATTGATTCAGAACTGTATATTGCAGGAAAGGATCATGTAAATTATAGTGCGGATTATGATGTAAAAGCTTATGCAGAAGAAGGCACGCAGAAGCTTTATCAGGGACCGGGCGAGAAATACGGCGAGGTTCCGGGTGTACGCGACATCGAAAACGGAGAAACGCTTCATATTACACAAGATGCCGAAATGGTGGACGGAAGTTACTGGGGTGTGACAACGGTAGATGGAACCGAGGGCTGGATGAATCTGGAGAAGACAGAAGAATGGCTGAAAGAACATCCGGAAGCGCAGACAGAAAGCGTTGATGCTGAAGCGGCAGCAGAAAATGCAGTCAGCGCTGAGCCTGTCGAGGATTCAGGAGTGGCAGCAGCTTCGAAAGCAACGGAAAAATCAGCGACGGCAACCACACCGAAAGCGACCGCGACACCGAAAGTGACAGCAACTCCGAAACCGACCGAGACACCGGCACCGACCGCAACAACCGAGCATGCTGAGACACCAGCGCCGACCGCGGCAACAGAAGCGACTGAAACTCCGGCACCGACCGCAGCTACAGAAGCGACTGAGACACCGGCGGCAACAGCAACAGCTGAACCGGAAAAAGAAGATACAGAAGCTGCACAGGATGAGACAGATGCCAAGAGCCGTCAGGCTTCCGGACAGGATGTCAGAAGTACATCCGGTCACTGGTACCAGAATCCGTTTATCTGGATCATTGCGGTGGCAGTTCTGGCAGTAGCAGGATTATTGATCTATCATTATAAGAAAAGATAGAGAGTAATGATCATTCATAAGTTTACGGAGGAGAGGCCTGAAAAGGCTTCTCTTTTTGCGTGATGAATGAGGTTTTGGGGTAAGCAGTTGACTTGCATTGCACTTACTAAAACCGGAATCAACGGATTCTGGGACTTCCGTTGACTCTGATGGGAGTTACTTATGCTTGAAGCATCCAATTTTAGTGTTTGCAATGCCTCGGAATAGACTTACTATAATAAAAGTCATCCGATTTTAGCGTTTGCAATGCCTCGGAATACACTTACTACAATATGAGTCATCCGATTTATTGAGATTTTGTGGACTCTATTCCAACTTACTATGGTCAGGGGTATTTGTTAAGCATAATTTTGTGGACCAAAACAGTACTTACTATTATCAGAGTCATCCACAGCCCGAAATTTGGTTACCCGGTATTGTACTTACTATTATTCAGACCATCTAATTTGCCTGATTTTGAACGGTTACCTGTGCGGAGGACTATCCAAAAGGTCAGTTTTAATATTAGGTAGAAAATGATTCTGATGCAGCCCCGGCAACGACAACTTATGACTGTAAACTTTACCTGGATCTGAACTTTGACGGTAATCTTTCAAAGAAAGAATCGCAGGACAAATATATGGTCGTGCAGGATGAAGACGGAAATGTCCTTTCACAGAAAGATTATGGTAGCGGAGATATGCGTTATGAACTGAAGCTTGGAAAGAAATATACCGTTACCAGAAAAATTCCGTCAGATTACTATAAGCTGATTACCTGGAAACTGGAACTGACAAGCAACCGTAACACCTATATCCATACTTCTGAGATTGGCTATGCAAAACAGCAGAAACCGGATGGGGTTGCGAAACAGACGATCAATGTTCTGCAGCTTGTTCCACAGGATAATTCAGCAAATCGTTCAAATCCATGTACATGGACACTTGCGGATAGCAGCGCTTTTAAGAATCTGATAGCCGGAGTGCAGGACTTCAATATCAATGTAATTTCCAGAAATGTTACAGACATTAATAATGGAAATGTTCTGGATAAAAACGGACAGAAAACAACCTTTGCAAATCTGCTGGATGATCAGCAGATGCTGGTCATAGGATTCCAGGATGTGTATCAGGATATTTCCATAGATGCGGTGCAGGAGATCCTGAAATTTATCCGATCCGGAAAGAGTGTTATTTTTGCACATGACACGACTTCTTATATCAATACTGATCATAAAAAAATATACGACCAGATTGCAAGGGACGGTTACAATTCAAATGGAACAGTAAACAACGGCGGAAGCATTGGTATTTATGCCGACAGATGGCTGTGGTATACTGCAAAAAATGAAAACTGGGGACTGTCGCTGAATACAATTCTCCGTTCGGTAGTAGGTATGGACCGCTATGGTATTACTTCTGATGCAACGATTGGAAATCAGACGGTTTCTGAACTGCTCAAAAAAGGCAAACCATTGTCAGATGGAAGTGTGGACTTTAAGACATTGCTTACGCTGGCAGGTGATGTGGCATATAAAAACGGTGATAAATCAAAGAGCTATGCACAGACACAGGGATATACAAATGCAATGTTGGACGGTAAAACGCTCGGTTCGGGAGATACACTGACAACAAGGGCAACAAAGGTAAATGATGGTGCGATCACGCAGTATCCTTATGTGATTGGCGACAGTATTACCATTGCACAGACACACGGACAGTATTATCAGCTTGGGATGGAGCAGGATAGAGATATCAATGATCAGAGCGATGGAATGAACGATGTGGTTGCCTGGTATTGTCTGACGGATAACTATTATAATAATTCACCAAATGATGTTCGAAATAATTATTATCTGTACAGTAAGGGGAATGTTATTTATACCGGAGCAGGACATCGGCGGGTACAGAATGATGATGAAATCAAACTGTTTATCAATACGATCGTGGCAGCGGCAAACGTTACTGCGGTAAAACCGGAAGTAAACTTTGTAAAAACACTGAATCCGGCAGCAGAGACAGAGAGCACCAGATTTTATATGACAGACCAGACATCATGGGATTCTGATGAAGCAAATACACTGGAAGCAAATATGAATTTCTACATCAATGTCAGGGATTACAATATGGTAAGTGCTGATTTAAGTCAGGAAGAACTCGATAAACAGGAGATGACTGTTCAGTTTTACATTGAAGATGAAAATGGCAGTGTAGAAGACGGATGCCCGACCACGAAGAGTGTATCTGATATTACAGCGCAGATCGGAAGTCTGAGCGGTTATGGAAATATCGGTACAATTGAGAGTGGCAGTGATGGCAAATTCCATCTGTCCCAGAACAGTGCCTACGCGTTGAAAGTTTCTGATATCGAACAGTATCTGCGAAACCAGAATGGCAGCAATGGATATAAAGAGTCCTGTAAGCTGTATGCGAAAGTTTCCAGTACTGTATATCTGTACGGTCAGGAACATACAAGCACGGTATGGTCATCCATCGATCTGAAACAGCGTCAGCTTTTCGAGCTGGATTAAAACAGGCAATAATAAAACCCCGGAGGTCTCCAAAGATCCCCGGGGTTTTTGAAAAAAGATGGCCGATAATTAGTTGTTGATGACAACACCTTTCTGCAGCATAATGTTTGCATACAGAGCTTTTTCACTTGTGGAAATGATGCAGTAAGCTGTTTTGGCTTCATCATAGAATGCGAAACGCTCGATGTTTCCTACAGTAGCATCTCCTCTGTCATCATATTTGCGGATGATTTCTTTGTATGTATCCCAGATCGGGGTTTCTACATCATCGCCAGGCATTACTTCCATCAGGTTTACCGGATGTTCTACATAAGTATCCAGTGGGAAAACTTTCAGAATTGCTTCCAGGATTTCCGGAACACCATGTCCGTCGCAGCGGATTGTGATAGCGTTTTTACCCATGGATTCTACCGGGAAGTTACCATCAGCGATAACAAGACGATCGCTGTGTCCCATTTCACATAATACTTTTAATAATTCTGGTGATAAGATTTCAGGAATACCTTTTAACATGTCGTTTATGCCTCCGTTCAGATAATTTGATTTCTCGCCGGCGCAGTCTTTTAAAATACGCCTTTCTATATTCAATTTACCTGTAATTACTGTACAATGCAAGGGAAAATTTTCCGATAAAAGATAAATATTTTACGGTTGACAGAATGCGGGAGGCGATGTATGATTAACTCAAAACGGAAACGTTTCGGTTTTGAAATTTTCCGATCAATCACAAGTAGTAAAACAAAAAAATATACATATATCATTAAGGAGGAAAAAGTTATGCCACTTGTTACATCAAAAGAAATGCTGTTAAAAGCTCAGGAAGGTGGATATGCAGTCGGAGCATTTAATGCAGAGAATATGGAAATGGTGAAAGCCATCATTCAGGCCGCAGAAGAACTGAGAGCACCGGTTATGATCCAGACAACTCCATCTACTGTAAAGTACGGTACTGTGGATACCTATGCAGCAATCGTTGCAGCAGAAGCTAAAAAAGCATCTGTCCCGGTATGCCTTCATCTTGATCACGGCAGCAGTTTTGAACTGGCTATGCAGGCAATCCATGCAGGATATACTTCTGTTATGATCGACGGATCCAAACTGGACTTCGAGGCAAACATTGCAGAGACAAAACGCGTAGCAGATGTAGCAAATGCACTGGATATTCCATGTGAAGCAGAGCTTGGTAAAGTCGGCGGCAAGGAAGATGATCTTGAAGCAGAAGCTGACACCAATACAGATCCGCAGGAAGCAAAAGAATTTGTTGAGCGTACAGGTGTTACTTCTCTGGCAGTTGCAATCGGAACAGCACATGGTTTCTATGTAGGTACACCGGTTCTTGATAAAGAACGTTTAAGTGAGATCCGCGAAGTTGTTGATATTCCGCTGGTTCTTCACGGAGCATCCGGACTCAGTGACGAAGATGTAAGCGACTGCGTAAAACGCGGCATCTGCAAAGTAAACTTTGCGACAGAACTTCGTGCAGCTTACTCCAAAGCAGTCAAAGAACTTCTTGAAGAAAAACCGGATACCATTGATCCGAAAGCTTATGGCAAGACAGCAATCGCAGCAGTGAAAGAACTGGTTATGGCAAGAATGAAAGTCTGCGGATGCGACGGTAAAGCAGAATAAAAGCAGAAGGCAGTGAGGCGAAATGGCAGCGACCATGAAGGATATAGCCAGACGGACAGGACTTGGACTGGCTACGATTTCTTCCTATTTTAACGGAGGAAATGTCCGTGAAAAAAACAGAATAAAGATTGAGGAAGCTATCGAAGAACTTCATTACGAAGTCAATGAGGTGGCAAGAGGTTTAAAGACGAACGCGACCAGAACGATTGGCGTTGTCATTCCGGAGCTGAACAATACTTTCTGTGCCGAGATCATCACCGGTATGGAAGATGTCCTGCGAAGTCATGGTTATGCGACGATCGTCTGCGACTGCCGAACCGATAAGAAACTGGAACGGGAGGCAGTTGAATTCCTGACTCGCAGGCGTGTGGACGGTATCATCAACATGCCGGTTGATGAAGAGGGAAACCACCTGAAAAGGTTTCAGAAGACGGGTAAACCGATCGTTTTGATTGATCGAAAGATTCAGGGTATCAACTGTGACAGTGTGCTGGTTGATAATAAAAAAGCCGCCGAAGATGCAGTCCGGTATTTTATCGGGAGAGGACACCGAAATATTGGAATCATCGGCGGACCGGAAGAAGTTTTTACTGCGCAGGAACGTATGGCAGGATATTATAAAGCACTGGAAAGTGCCGGGATCCCGGTGAGTGAATCTCTGATCTGGCATGGAGACTATACGATTCAGGGTGGTGTCCGGGGACTTGAAGAACTTGTACAGAATAATCCGGAGATGACAGCAGTGTTTGTGACGAACTATGAAATGACTATGGGGGCCATGATCGGAGTAAACGAACTGGGCATCCGGATTCCGGAGCAGCTGTCGATGATCGGGTTTGACAACCTGCAGTTTGCGAGAGCATGTAATCCGAAGCTGACGATCGTAGCGCAGCCGACGGACGGCATTGCAAAAGAAGTTGCAAAGGTTATGCTGAATCATCTGGAAAATACCGGCGAGGCATCTGGAGAGCTTTTCAGTGAGAAACTTGAGACCGAGATCATTGCCGGAAAATCCGTAAGGGTTTTAGCATGAACATCTGATAAAGAGAAGGAACTCCGGGCAGCCGGAGAAATGGGAGCAGCAAAATGATGAAATCATATTTACTTGGAATCGATATCGGAACAAGTGCCTGTAAGGTAGCGGTGTTTGATAAAGAGGGCAAAGTTCTGGCCGCAGCCAATGGCGACTATCCGGTATACTATCCACAGGAAGGCTGGGCGGAGCAGAATCCGGAGGAATGGTGGAGTGCTGTATGCAGGGCAACGAAAGAAACCGTGCAGAAAGCAGGCATTGCTCCGGCGGAGATTGCCGGAGTCGGCATCGACGGACAGAGCTGGTCTGCCATCGCGCTCGACAAAGAGGGCAAAGTACTTACCAATACACCGATCTGGATGGACACCCGTGCGCAGGAAATCTGTGAACGGCTGAATAAGGAAATCGGTGAGGATAAAATCTTTGAAGTTGCAGGAAATTCACTTCAGCCGTCTTATACGACAGCAAAGATCATCTGGTACAAAGAAAATCTTCCGGAGGTTTATGAAAAGATCGACAAGATCCTCCAGTCCAACAGTTTTATTGCCTTTAAGCTGACAGGCGCGATCACACAGGATATGTCTCAGGGATACGGTCTTCACTGTTTCGATATGAAGAAGGGATGCTGGGATGAAGAGATGTGCAGACGCCTCGGAATTCCGATGGGATTTTTACCGGAGATCTGCGAATGTGACCATGTCGTAGGCACCGTGAAAGCAAAAGCAGCCGCAGAGTGCGGACTCGCGGAAGGAACCCCGGTTGTAGCAGGTGGTCTGGATGCAGCCTGTGGAACTCTGGGTGCAGGTGTCATTCATCCGGGAGAAACACAGGAACAGGGCGGACAGGCAGGTGGAATGAGCATCTGCATTGATGAATACAAAGCAGATCCACGACTGATCCTCGGGTATCATGTCATTCCGGGTAAATGGCTTCTGCAGGGCGGAACGACCGGTGGCGGCGGAGTGATGCGCTGGTTTGAACGTGAATTTGCCGATTATGAGCGAATGATGAAGGAGCAGACAGGAGCATCTTCTTTGAATCAGCTCAATGAGATTGCAGAAAAAATCAATCCGGGCAGTGACGGAGTCGTCTTCCTTCCATATATGTCCGGTGAGCGTTCCCCAATCTGGAATCCATATGCAAAAGGTGTTTTCTACGGACTGGATTTTGCAAAGACCAAAGGCCATATGGTACGTGCCTGCATGGAAGGCGTGGCACTTTCTCTGCGCCACAATCTTGAGGTAGCAGAGGCAGCCGGAGCAAATGCAGAAGTCTTAAGAGCAATGGGCGGTTCTGCGAATTCTCTTCTCTGGACACAGATCAAATCCGATATCACAGGAAAACCGATCGTTGTACCGGCATCCGATACAGCCACAACGCTTGGAGCCGCAATCCTCGCGGGTGTCGGAGTCGGAATTTACCAAGATTATGACGAAGCAGTAAACCTTACCGTAAAAGAAACCAGACGCCATGAGCCAAATCCGGAGAACAAAGAAGTGTATGATAAGACTTATGAGACGTATCTTGAACTTTACAAGTCTCTGGCACATATGATGACAAAGTGATTTAATGATTTTCAGCAAATAGAATGTCCCCACGCGGGATAACTTACATATTTGAATAGTCAGGAGAGAAAACAGTTCCCGAGAACTTCAAGTTTCAATAAAATGGGCTTGTTTTTCCAGAAAGCGCAGGGGGTGCCCGAGGGGGCGACGCGCTCGTCCCCTCGGAGTAATCCCCCACTTTAGTGGGGAGCTTTCCCTCCTTTCACGAAAGGAGTAATATATTATGAAAGCAGCAGTAGTAGTTGCAAATGAAGATGTACAGTATCAGGAAATTGAAGAACCAAAGGTAACAAAAGGCGCCGTAAAGATCAAAGTCAGATATTCCGGCATCTGCGGATCTGACATCCCGCGTGTTCTGAATCATGGCGTACATTTTTACCCGATCGTTCTCGGTCATGAATTTTCCGGTGATGTAGTAGAAGTCGGTGAAGGTGTAACAAAGGTAAAAGTCGGCGACCGTGTATCCGGAGCACCACTTCTTCCATGCATGAAATGTGACGACTGCCAGAAGGGCAACTTCTCCCTTTGCAAACATTACAGCTTTATCGGTTCCAGACAGCAGGGAAGCAACGCAGATTATGTTGTAGTTCCGGAGCAGAATGCAGTTCCGTTTGACAAGAGCGTTTCCTATGAGCAGGGCGCAATGTTTGAACCTGCAACTGTGGCTATCCATGGTGTATTCCAGAACGATTATCATGGCGGAGAGTATGTAGCAATCCTCGGCGGCGGTACAGTCGGAATGTTCACTATGCAGTGGACAAAAATCTTCGGATCAAAGAAAGTTGTTGTATTCGATATCAGCGATGAGCGTCTTGATCTTGCAAAACGTCTTGGTGCAGATGAAGTCATCAATACAAAAGAAGAAGGTTACATGGAAAAAGCAATGGCAATCACCGGCGGTAAAGGATACGGATTTGTATTCGAGACAGCAGGGCAGGTTCCAACCATGCATATGGCCTTCGAACTTGCTGCAAACAAAGCTCATGTATGCTTTATCGGTACTCCACATGAGAATTTGACCTTCACACCTGCGCAGTGGGAAAACATGAATCGTAAAGAGTTCAAACTGACCGGTTCCTGGATGTCCTACAGTGCGCCATTCCCGGGACGTGAATGGGATCTGACAGCGCATTATTTTGCAACAGGCCAGCTGAAATTTGATCCGGGCTTCGTTTACAAAAAGATCCCGATGAGCCAGGCACAGGAAGCATTCCAGTTATTTAAGACACCGGGACTTGTAAAAGGAAAGATTCTCTTATCAAACGAGGAAGAGTGAAAATGATACTGACAGTGACATTGAATGCCGCAATCGACAAAAGATATGTGGTAGATGATTTTAAAACAGGCGAAGTCAACCGTGTCCGGGAATGTTCTTACGTTCCCGGTGGCAAAGGCCTGAACGTATCCAAACCGGCATCTATTTATGGGGCAGAGGTTGTTGCTACCGGATTTGTGGGCGGCCATGCAGGAAACTATATCGAAGATGCGCTGAAACCATTCGGCATCAAAGGTGATTTTTATCATGTGAATGCAGAGAGCAGGTCCTGCATCAATATCTGGGATGAGGTAAATCATGTGCAGACAGAATTTCTGGAGCCGGGATTTACACTGACAGAAGAAGATTTTGCCGGATTCGAAAAGAAATTCAGAGAACTGGTAAAAGAGGCAGACGTTGTATCCATGTCCGGCACTGTGCCGAAAGGACTTGACGGAACAGCATACCAGAGGCTGGTCAGGATCGTAAAAGACGCCGGCAGACCGGTAATCCTTGATACGAGCGGTAAGCTTCTGGAGATGGGCATCGAGGCATGCCCGACACTGATCAAACCAAACATTGATGAGATCCGTATGCTGACCGGTAAACACTGCGATGACATGCAGGATATCATTGATGCGGCAAAAACGATTCACGCAAATGGCGTGGAGATCGTTGCGGTTTCACTTGGCGCAGACGGTTCGCTGGCAGTGGGGGAGGAAGGAATCTTCCGTGCAATCGTTCCGAAGATCAATGCAGTCAATACCGTAGGATGTGGTGATTCCATGATCGCCGGATTTGCACTGGGCTTAAGCGAGGGACTTTCTCTCGAAGAAACATTAAGAAGAGCAAGTGCAATCTCCGCGGCAGCAGCAATGCGTGAAGAGACTGGATTCTTTGTAATGGAAGATATGGAAAAACTGTTACCGCAGATTGCTATACAAAGACTTTAAAATTTATAATGCGGTCATGCCTGCATGACAAAGCATTTGACTTTGAAAGGTGTCAAACATTAAGCTAACGAAAACTATATAATCAAAATCAGGAGGAAATAAAAATGGCAGAATTTATCGATCCGGCAATCGTGCCGAAAGTAACACTTCCGTCAGGAGAAGAAGTACCATGTATGGGTATGGGAACATTTGGTTCTGACAGGGTAAACGCAGAAGATGTATCTGCAGCAGTTGCAGGAGCAATCCGCAGCGGATATCGTATGTTTGACTGTGCAGCATGCTATGGAAATGAGCATCAGATTGGTGAAGTTTTTGAAGCAGCGATCAAAGAAGGCGTCGTAGAAAGAAAAGACCTCTTCATCATGACAAAAGTATGGAATGACATGCACAGAAAAGTAGAAGAAGCATGCACAAAGAGCATTCAGGATCTGAAATGCGACTATGTGGATCTGTACTTCATTCACTGGCCATTCCCGAATTACCATGCACCATTTTGTGATGTGGATTCCAGAAATCCGGATTCCAGACCGTTCAGCGTAGAAGAATTCATGGATACCTACCGTCAGTGCGAAGAGCTGGTAGAAAAAGGAAAAATCCGTTACATCGGTATTTCCAACATGACCATTCCGAAACTGGAAGCAGTTCTTCCATTAATGAGAATCAAACCTGCAGCATGTGAACTGGAACTTCATCCATGCTTCCAGCAGCAGGAGCAGTATGATTATCTTGTTGCACATAACATTCAGCCGGTAGGATATATGCCACTTGGTTCACCAAGAAGACCGGAAAGAGATATCTGCCCGGAAGATGTTGCTGATATGCAGACACCGGAAATGCAGGAGATTGCAAAAGCACATGGTGTTCATCCGGCACTGATCGCTCTGAAATGGGCTCATCAGAGAGGAGAAATCTCCATTCCGTTCTCAGTACATAACTATGTAAGCAACCTGAAATGCGTCACAGAAGATCCGCTGACCGATGAGGAAATGGCAAAGATCGGTACACTCGAAAAAGGAAACAGACTGGTTAAAGGCCAGGTATTCCTGTGGGAAGGCGCAAAAGACTGGCATGATCTGTGGGATGAAGAGGGATATATTGTAAAATAAGGGAACTGCCCTCAGATCCGTTAAATAATTTGACAATTAAAAAAAATTGCGAGGGGAGTGCGCTCACAGTTGCGAAGGCCGCTCTCTCTTCGCGCACCCCACCGGGCCACGCAAAGCAAGCGCCTGTGTGGGGTATTTTATTGGGAAAATAACATGGTGGAGATGTGATTATGCTATATCCCTTTTATTGTATTTTTTTTAACAAAACTCCCACATTTCCTGTACCCAAACACCCCAAATCATGTTACAATAAAATACTGGGAAATATCCAGAAGTACATGAATTGATATAGATGGGGGAGCAAAATACATGTATCGAATACTACTTGTAGATGACGAAATCCTTGTTCGTGATGCCATCAAAGAAAACATCGACTGGAAAAGTCTGGACTGTGAACTTGTGGGTGACTGCGAAAACGGCAAACAGGCATCAGAATTTGTAAAAGAACATCCCGTGGACATTGTTCTGACCGATATTCTCATGCCATATATGGACGGTATGGAACTCAGTAAATTTCTGCATGACAATTATCCGGATGTCGTGATCGTGATATTCAGCGGCTTCGGCGAATTTGAATACGCCAAAAAGGCCATCCAGTATGGTGTCAGCGAATACCTTCTGAAACCGGTGACTGCCATGGAACTTACCGGAGTGATCAATAAAATGAAAGAAAAAGTCGATCAGCTTCGCCGTGAAAAAAACAAAATGAACAAGCTGACCGAAAATTCAGAGAAATACCGCAAAAATGTACAGGTAATCCGTTCTAAAAACATGGAGGCTCTGGTCAATTGTACCACTGATGTGAGCAAAAGCATCCAGCGCCTTGCAGAGATGGGAATCGATATTTCTGCAATCAGCTATCGTGTGGCTCTTTTTGATATCGACCTTTATTCAGGAATGTATGAACTGGATACCGAAAAACAGCAGGAAAGTGCACTCATGGCATTTGTTCTCTACAATATCAGCGATGAGATCGTGACACGTGAAGAAGCAGGATTTGCATATCAGGAAGGGAACAATCGTGTCGGAATCCTGTTTCAGGAAAAATGGAGCCGCAACTTCACCGAAAAGACAAGAGAAATCTGTCGGGAAATTCAGGAGAAGACAAAAGAAGTTATGGGATTTGACGTATCTATGGGAATCGGTAAATGGGTGAAGAAACCGGAAGAACTGGTACAGTCCCACAACATGGCACAGGATACCCTGCAGTACCGTTACCTTCTGGGAGGGAATCTTCTTATTGATATGGAAGAAAAACATCCGGTACAGGAAATATCGATAGATGAACCGCTTTCTGTTTTGAAAGAAGCATTAAAAACCGGACAGGAAGACCTGGTTTTTCAGACTCTTGTATCAATTGAAGATTTGATTCGTAATGCACTTATGCAAAAAAGCCGTGCCTGTATGTATCTTCAGCAGGTTATACGAACCATGGACAATGCCTGCGAAGATGTTTCAGCAGATATGGAGCAGATCCGGGAAGGCCGAGATGAACTGATCCGCGAGATCACCGATCAGAAGTTTTTCGGGGAGGCCTGTGAGGTGGTTGCCCGTCACACCAGACGCGTAATCAACATTCTTTCTGAAATGAATACGTCAAGCAGTGAGCGTCAGGCACGTCTTGCAATCGACTACATACAGAAAAATTATATGGACCCGGATCTCAGTTTGAACAGTATCTGTTCCTATTTAAATATCAGCACCAGTTATTTCAGTACCATATTTAAAGAAGAAACCGGTGAGACCTTTACGGAAGTTCTGATCCGTACCCGTATGGAGAAGGCAAAGGAACTTCTGGAAAATACTACGATGAAAAACTATGAGATTGCTGAAAAAGTCGGATTTTCCGATCCTCACTATTTCGGTATCTCGTTTAAAAAGATGACAGGATGCACGCCGACAGAATACGCAAGGGAGAAACGCCGATGAAGAAAAGAAATCTGTCAGCAAGGTTTATCGGAAGATTCAGCAGCATTCAGAGTGTTATTTTTTCAACGGTTGCCATTCTGGTTCTCAGCGCAGTTGTGATCGTGACCGGTGTATCGATGCGTTTTACAAATACTTCTATTTTTGAAAACTCTTCACAGTATACACAGACAATCATCCAGCAGATGAACCAGAACATTGACTCCTACATTGATTACATGGAAAATATTGCCTATCTGATTTCGAGCAACGAGGATGTCCAGGACTATCTTTTTTCGGACGAAATTGACAGCGAAGGACGTTATCGTATCCTGAAACAGTTTGAGACCATTCTGGACAGCCGAAGCGATATTCGAAATGTAGGAATCATCAGTAAAAGCGGCAGGATGCTTATTAATAATGGAAGCAAATCTGTTAATCATGATCTGAAGCTCAATACACAGGAATGGTATACGCAGGCGCTGAACAGTCCGGAAGGACCGACACTGACCTCTTCTCATGTGCAGCATATTATCAGTGGGGAACGTCCGTGGGTGATCACTTTAAGCCGTGGAATCCGTGACCGCAGCGGCAGCGGAGAAAAAGAAGGCGTCTTTTTTATTGATTTGAATTACGGTGCGATCAGTGGACTTTGCGACCAGAGTACAGTAGGAACAAAAGGATATGCATTTATCCTTGATGCAAAGGGAAATATTGTCTATCATCCACAGCAGCAACAGCTTTATAACGAACTTCAGACGGAGAATATCAGCCTGATCATGGATACAGACGATGATACAGTACTGACCGGAACAGGGAATAACGGAAAATTATATTCCATTTCCAGATCGGATAAAACCGGATGGACCGTTGTTGACTGCACCAATGTCCGCGAACTCCTCAGCAAAAGCCGTCAGGCGCAGAGTATTTATGTGTTGACAGCAGTCGTTCTGGTGATCGTGGCGCTTCTTTTTTCCAGATTTATGGCAAGAAGTATCACACTTCCAATCCAGAAGCTGCGAGATTCCATGAAAAAAGTTCAGGAGGGAGATTTCAGCGTTTCTGATGTTGTTGTAGATTCCAGAAATGAAATCGGCAGCCTGACAAAGTCATTTGATGTGATGACACGCCGTATTCAGGAACTGATGGAGCAGAATGTCCATGAGCAGGAACAGAAACGAAAGAGTGAGCTGAAAGCACTTCAGTCTCAGATCAATCCACATTTCCTTTACAACACGCTGGATTCTATCATCTGGATGGCTGAAGGAAAGAAAAACGAAGAAGTTGTCCTGATGACAGCTTCGCTTGCAAGACTTCTCCGTCAGAGCATCAGCAATGAGGATGAAGTTGTTCCGATCGCCAATGAAGTGGAATATGCACGAGGCTATCTGACAATTCAGAAGATGCGCTACAAAGACAAACTGGAATTCCAGATTGAGGTAGATCCTTCTATATTACATATTCCGCTGATCAAACTGGTACTCCAGCCGATTATTGAGAATGCGATTTATCATGGACTGAAGTACAAAGAGAGCAAAGGACTTCTTATTATAAAGGGATTTCCAAAAGACGGAAATGCCGTTCTTCAGGTCATTGATGATGGGGTCGGAATGGATGAAGAAACGCTGGCTCATATTTATGACCGACACAAAGTAAATTATCATTCCAACGGAGTCGGTGTCTACAATGTACAGAAACGACTGAAGCTTTATTATGGAGAAGACTACGGAATCGCATATGAGAGCACCCCGGGCAAAGGCACGACAGCAACGATCACGATTCCGGGCAGACAGGAGGGACAGAAATGATAAAAAAGAAAAAATGGCTGAGTATCTGCCTGGTTGTCTGTCTGATCGGAGGAATCGGAGGCGCTGCGTGGTACCGCCAGAAAAAAATTGAAGAAAGAAGAATGTCCCTTGTTTATATTCCAAAAGTTGAGGACAGCACGAATGATTTCTGGAAAGCACTGATCCTCGGAACCAAAATGGCAGCAAAAGAATATAATGCCGATATTGAGATCAAAGCACCGGCAGAGGAAAATGATATTGAGCGGCAGAATGAACTTCTGAAAGAAGCTATTTCTGAAGAACCGGATGCAATCCTTTTTTCACCATCCAGTTTTACAGAATCCAATGATCTTCTGAAAGAGGCAAAAGAAAAAGGTATCCGCATCAGCTTTATCGATTCTTATACCGAGGAGAAAGTACAGGATCTGACGGTAGCGACAGATAACCTCGAGGCAGGAGAAAAACTGGGGAAATTTGCGGCAACACTTCTTGGTCCGGATGATCAGATTGCGATCGTTGCCCATGTCAAAGGAGTATCAACTGCAGTCGAGCGTGAAGAAGGCTTCCGCAAAGGACTCGGAGATCTGGCAAAAAATATTGTTGAAGTAGTTTACTGCGATTCCCAGTATGAGAAATCGCGTAAACTTACGCAGGAGCTTATGGAAAAATATCCAAATCTCAAGATGGTTGCCGGAATGAATGAGTATTCGTCTGTCGGAGCGGCGCGGGCAGTAAAAGCGGCCGGAGCCAAAGACAGAATCCAGGTAGTCGGCGTCGACAGTTCGCAGGAGGCTGTTCAGCTTATGGAAAACGGAGTATTTAAAGGCCTTGTTGTACAGAAAGCTTTTAAGATGGGTTATATTGGTGTAAAAGAGACCATTCTGATGCTCCGCGGTAAGAGCTATGAGAAAGATATAAATTCCGGATGCGAACTTGTGACACCAGATAATATGTATGACAGTGAAATCGAAAAACTGCTGTTTCCGTTCAATACATTGAAGCTTTCATAGCAAAATAGTAAAAAAAATATAAAAAGGGTTAAATATTTATGGACGAACCGTAAATATTTAACCTTTTTTTGTAAGATTTTCCATTACAATTGTGCAGCATTCACGGTATTATATAGAAAACGCAAGATGTGTGTCTAAAACTTTTAAGGAGGGCGAAAAATTGGAAAAGCTGAAACAAAATCCAATCGTGAAAAAACTCGGCCTGAACAGGATCTTACTTGTCTGCATCCTGATTCTGATGTTCGTAGTTTTCAAGGTGGTTCTCGGAAGTAAGTTCCCTGTTGGAGACAGTATCAAGTCCACACTGAACTATGTATATTTCCTTGGCTTCCTGTCACTTGGTGTCACATTCGTAATCGCAACAGGAGGAATCGATTTCTCCATCGGACCGGTAATGTTCTGTTGTGCACTCGTTTCCGGTTACTGCATGACAAGCTACAAGGTTCCATGCGCAGCAGCAATGGTAATCTGTGTACTGATCGGTCTTGCATTTGGTATCTTTAACGGATGGCTGGTATCTTACTTATCAGTTCCGGCATTCATTGTATCCATGGCTTCCATGAATATTGCAAAAGGTATCGCATCTGTATTCACAAAAACACAGTCCGTAAGCTGGCCGCTGGCAAGTGACCCGGCAAACGGCTGGTTCCGTAACATCGTATCTTATAAAGGATTTCCGGTAGGTCTGGTAATCTTCCTCGGAGCAGCAATTATCTGTGGAATCATTCTTTACAATACCAAACCTGGACGTTACATCCTCTGCCTCGGATCCAACACAGAAGCCGTAAGACTTTCTGGTGTAGATACAAAGAAATGGAACATGCTTGCTTATGTAATCTGCGGTGTTTTAGTTGGAATTGGAGCACTGTTTTTCGTAGCTACATATACAACCGTTCAGCCTGGTTATGGCGATCAGTACAACAACGAAGCAATTGCTGGTTGTGTAATGGGTGGTACATCCATGGTTGGTGGACTTGCTTCCATCGGCGGTACTGTAATCGGTGTATTTATTATCTCTCTTCTGCAGCAGGGAATCATGGCATTTGGTCTTGGTAAAGGACAGCAGATGATCATCACAGGTATCATCGTAATCGTAGCTGTATATGCCGACGTTTCTGCAAGACGTAGAAAGAACTGATCGAAAGGGAGGATGAAACAATGGGTGACGTTATTTTAACAATGAAGGATATTGATAAGTCCTTTCCTGGTGTTCATGCCCTGGATCACGTTAATTTCGAAGTAAGACGCGGCGAAGTACATGCACTTATGGGAGAGAACGGTGCCGGTAAATCAACACTGATGAAAGTTCTTACCGGTATTTATCAGAAGGATTCCGGTTCTATTACATACAAAGGTCAGGAAGTGGCTTTCCACAATACACGTGAGGCACAGGACAATGGTGTCGTAATCGTACATCAGGAATTAAACATGGTCGGTGACCTGACTGTTGCACAGAACATCTTTATCGGACGTGAGCCGAAAAAGGGTATCCGTGTAGACGATAAGAAGATGATCGAAGATTCAAAGAAATTGTTCAAGGATCTGAACATCGAGATCGACCCAAGAGAAAAGATGAGCAACTTAACCGTTGGTAAACAGCAGATGTGTGAGATTGCAAAAGCTATTTCCCACAAAGCAGAAGTTATCATCTTCGATGAGCCGTCAGCAGCTCTTACAGAAAAAGAAATCGCTGACCTGTTCGTAATCATCAGAGATCTTCGTGAGAAGAACCTCGGTATCGTATATATCTCACATCGTATGGATGAGATCAAAGTCATCACAGACCGTGTAACAGTCATGCGAGATGGTGGATATGTAGGAACTCTGATTACAAAAGACAGTACAAAAGAAGACATTATCAACATGATGGTTGGTCGTGTTATTTATGAAGATCCTAAGGAACACAGCATGGTAGCACCGGATGCACCGGTGGTTCTTAAAGTAGAAAACCTGAATGCAGGTAAGATGGTTCAGGACGTAAGCTTCGAACTGAGAAAAGGTGAGATCCTTGGTTTCTCCGGTCTGATGGGTGCAGGACGTACCGAAACTGCAAGAGCACTGTTTGGAGCCGATCCGAAACAGAGCGGAAAGATTTCCATCATGGACAAACAGAGCGGCCAGCTCAAAGAAGTAACTATCAACAGCCCACAGGATGCTGTTAAATATGGTATCGGTTATCTGTCTGAGGACAGAAGAAGATATGGTGTTGTTGTTCAGAAATCTGTAAATGAAAACACAACACTGGCAACGATGGAGCAGTTCACAAGCGGAATCTTCATCAACAAAGCAAAAGAAAAAGAAGTTTCTGAGAAATACATCAAAGAACTTGCTACAAAGACACCGAACGGAGATCAGCTGGTAGTGAACCTTTCCGGTGGTAACCAGCAGAAAGTCGTTATTGCAAAGTGGCTTACCCGCGACAGTGATATCCTGATCTTCGATGAGCCGACAAGAGGTATCGATGTCGGTGCGAAGAACGAAATTTACAAGTTAATGAGTAAACTGGCAGCAGAAGGAAAATCTATTATCATGATTTCTTCTGAAATGACAGAGATTCTCCGTATGAGTGACCGTATCATTGTAATGTGTGAAGGTAAAGTGACAGGAAATATTGATATTTCTGAGGCAACACAGGAACACATCATGGATAAGGCAACAAGAAATATCAATTAAGGGGAGGACAGTCATGACTAAGAAGAAAAAAAGTATTATAAGTGATCAGAGATTTATTGTTTTACTTGTTATCATTGCACTGTCTGCAATCTTCTCTATTATGAGTAAGGAGTTCAGACAGTATACAACACTTTTAAGTATGTTGGACTTTTCTTACTATGATCTTCTGATGGCAATCGGTGTTACATTCCCGCTTATCACTGGTGGTGTAGACCTGTCAATCGGAACCGGTATGGTGTGTTACGCACTGATTGCCGGAACAATGGTAAGAAGCCACGGATGGCCGGTAGCAGCAGCTATGGTACTTTGCCTGGTACTGGGAATTGCGATCGGAGCACTGAATGGTGTCCTGATCGGAATCATGAACCTGCCGCCATTTCTTGCAACTCTTTGTACATGTATGATTACCCGTGGTGCCGGCTCTCTCTGCAGTGCTACACCATGGCCGGGACTTACACAGGATGGTGGATGGTTCCACACAATCTTCAAGATTACAGTTGGTACAGGAAGAAGCGCTTCCCGTTACCCGATTGGTTTCCTGTGGATGATCATTCTGGTACTGTTGATGGAATTCGTTCTGAATCATACAAAATTCGGACGTTACACCATCGCAATCGGTTCCAATAAAGAAGCAGCAGCTCTTTCAGGAATCAACGTAAAATTCTACCATGTAATGGTTTATGTAGTATGTGGTCTGTTTGTAGGTCTTGCAGCTATCGCTTATGCAGCAGTTACACCTACTGTACAGCCTGGTACCGGTGCCGGACTTGAAATGGATGCGATCGGCGGTGTATTCGTCGGTGGTGTTGCAGCAACCGGTGGTTACGGTTCCGTAATCGGTACATTTGTTGGTATCTTTGTCATCATGCTTCTGAAAACAGGTCTTCCATATGTCGGCCTGCAGGCAAACTGGCAGCAGATCATCACAGGTCTTGTACTTATCATCGCAGTCCTGATCGATATCATCAAAGAAAAGAAAAAAGCTGCTATGTAAGCAGTATAAAATCAAAGCGGATTACTGATATCCGCTTTGACAACCAAAATTTCATAAGGATGTGGGGCGTCAGAAATTTCCTACTGACGTATCATCATAATAAAAAACTATATAATTTATAAGGAGGAAGTAAATTATGAATTTCAAAAAAGTAGTAGCATTAAGCATCTGTGCAGCAATGGTAGCAGGTATGTCTGCATCAACAGTTATGGCCGCTGATCTTCCGGATCAGTTCAAAGATCTCAAAGCAAACGAAGCTTATGAGTTCCCGATGATGGTTAAATCTTTCCAGTCCACATACTGGGATGCAGCTCAGGAAGGTATGAAGAAGGCTGCTGAAGAACTTGGTGTTACTTATACAGCACAGGGACCGAACAGTGAGTCCGATATCGCTGACCAGGTTAACATGGTTAACACAGCAATCGCTTCCAACCCGGCTGGATTAGGTCTGGCAGCTTGTGATACATCTTCTGTACTTGACGCTCTTAAGGATTGCGCTGACAAAGGAATCCCGGTTGTAACATTTGATACAGGTATCGCAGATGCTCCGGAAGGATCTATCGCTTGCGAAGTTTGTACAGACAACGCACAGGCTGGTTCCGTAGCAGCAGAAAATATGTATAATGCAATCAAAGATGTTGTAGCTAACGCTGATGGACAGGTTGTTATCGGTGAAGTTAACCAGGATGCTACAGCTCAGAACATTCAGCAGCGTGGTGGCGGATTCATCGACAAAATGATCGAACTGCTTCAGGCTGATGGCAAAACAGTAGCAGTTGCAGGTAACGAATTCTATGTAAACGCAGCTAAAGGTGCTGATGCAACAGAAGCTGACGCAGATGTTGTTATCCAGGTAGCTGTTCCGGCACAGACAACTGTAGAGCTTTGCTCCAATGAAGCTCAGGCTATCCTTTCCAAAGAAAACTGCATCGCTATCTTCGGTTCCAACCAGACAGCAGCAGAAGGTGTTCTTGCAGCTAACGCAAACCTGAACGTTCTTGGTTCTGATGCAGCTAACGGCGACGTTATCGGTGTTGGTTTCGATGCTGGTTCTATCATCAAAGCAGCAGTTCAGGATGGAACATTCCTTGGTGCAGTTACACAGTCTCCTCTGATGATGGGCTACTATGCAATCTACGCTCTGACAGCAGCAGCTAACGGACAGGAACTTGAAGATGTTCCTACAGATGGTTACTGGTATGATTCCACAAACATGGACGACGAGACAATCGCTCCAAACCTGTACGACTAAAACGAACGCAATTTCTGAAAGGAAATGCGTAGACTGCTTGCAGTCGTAAGTATTTCCTTAAGAAATTATGTGAGCGCAGCGAACATCGAAAAAACCGAAGGTTTTGAGATGGCGTTCGGAAAGTAATCGAGCGAAGCGAACATCGAAAAACCGCAGGTTTTGAGATGGGCATTCGGTAGACAGTAAAGGTTGTTTACCCCCCAGGGCAGTGCCCTGGGGGCTTTTTAAGTACAGAATGAAATACAGCTCGATTATGCGATGCTGAGTACAGCAAATAAAGACACTTTTTTTCACAAACAAGGTTCTTAACATCTGTATTTTTTTAGGATAATATGTTATTATCAAATATGAAAGAACCCGTTTTGTTACAGCGTTTTGCACAAAGCAGACGACTGTACATATCTTACATATTCAGGAGGATTTTACAATGGCAACTTATTATGCAGCAGTAGATATGGGTGCATCCAGCGGACGTCTGATCCTTGGCCATATGGAAAACGGAAAGATCGAACTCGAAGAAATCCATCGTTTTGAAAACGGAATGGTTAAGAAAGACGGCGAACTCTGCTGGGAATTTGACCGTATCTTCAAAGAAATCGTAACAGGTCTTAAGAAATGCAAAGAGATCGGCAAGATCCCGGTAAGCATGGGCGTAGATACCTGGGGTGTTGACTTTGTCCTTCTCGACAAAGACGAAAAAGTAATCGGAAATACAGTAGGATATCGTGACCATCGTACAGACGGAATGGACGAAGAAGTTTACAAGACTATTTCTCTCGAAGAACTGTATGCAAGAACCGGTATCCAGAAAGCCATCTTCAATACTGTATATCAGTTAATGGCAGTTAAGAAAAAACATCCGGAATATCTTGAGCAGGCTGAAGCACTGCTTCATGTACCGGATTACTTCCACTATCTGCTGACAGGCCAGAAGACATGCGAATATACAGAAGCTACTACCGGTCAGCTTGTAAATGCAGAAACAAAAGACTGGGATTATGAAATTATCGACAGACTCGGATATCCGAGAAGAATTTTCCAGAAACTGATCATGCCTGGAACAAGCATTGGACATCTTAAAGAAGAACTTCAGAAAGAAGTCGGATTTGATGTAGAAGTAGTTGCACCGGCAACTCACGACACAGGATCTGCTGTACTTGCAGTACCGGCAAATGATGATGACTTTATTTACATCAGCTCCGGTACATGGTCTCTGATGGGTATCGAAAGAAAGACTCCGGACTGCTCACCGAAGAGTTGTGAACTGAACTTCACAAACGAAGGTGGATATGCAGGACGTTTCCGTTATCTCAAGAACATCATGGGTCTCTGGATGATCCAGTCTGTACGTCATGAAGTAAATGATAAATATAGTTTTGCAGAGATCTGCGCAATGGCAGAAGAAGCAAAGGATTTCCCGTCCAGAGTAGATGCAAATGACGAGTGTTTCCTTTCTCCTGAGAACATGACAGAAGAAGTCAAAGACTACTGCCGCAGAACAGGACAGAAAGTTCCGGAAACAATGGGTGAGATCGCAACTGTTATCTACACCAGTCTTGCAGAATGCTATGCAAAGACAGCAAAAGAACTGGAAGAAAGCACAGGAAGAACCTATAGCCGTATTCATGTAGTAGGCGGTGGTTCCAACGCAGGATACCTCAACGAACTGACAGCAAAAGCAACAGGCAAAGAAGTTCATGCAGGTCCTGGCGAAGCAACTGCAATCGGTAACATTACCGCACAGATGCTTAAAGCCGGAGAGTTTAAATCCGTAGAGGAAGCTCGTACAACAATCCACGAGTCCTTTGGAATTAAAATCTATAAATAAGCAAACCAATATTTTATTTAACAATCAATAGGAGGTTTTACTATGTTAGTAAACACAAAAGCAAAAGTCGGTGTATTCTCTATTGCTTTAGGCGCATACCTGCCTCAGTTCCCGTCACTGGTACCTGAGTTTGAAGCACAGTATGAAGCCTTCAAAAAAACAATTCCGAATACAGTAGAAATCATTGACGGAGGAATGGTTACAACAAAAGAGCAGTCAATGGAAGCCGGAGATAAATTCCGTGCAGCAGACGTTGACCTTGTATTCCTTCAGATGCTGACTTATGCGACATCTTACAATATGCTTCCTGCAATCCGCGATCTGGATGTACCGGTTGTTCTGGTAAACGTTCAGAAACTGAAAGCACTGGATTATGATCATACAGATATCGCTGCATGGCTTGGCGAAGGTTATGCTTGTGGCGCTGTCGGCGAAGCTGTTGCTGACCTCGAGAGAGCAGGCAAGAGACATGCTGTTATCACCGGTGTTGTAGAAGGCGGAGATCCGGCTGTTCAGGCAGAGATCGAAGACTGGTGTAAAGCAGCTCAGGTAAGAAGAAGATTCCGTGATACTAACATTGCTCAGATTGGAAGACCATATCCGGGTATGATGGATCTTTACATTGATGAGACAAACCTGTACAACAGAATGTTCCTGTACACCAAACAGTTTGACTGGGAAAAAATGTGGGCAATCGCTGATGATATTACAGATGAAGAAGCAATCCGTGCAAAAGCACAGGATATTCTTGATACTTTCGACATCGAAGGCGGCGGCACAATCGAAAAAGTATGGGATATGGCAAAATACGTTGTTGCATTTGAGAAATGGGTAAAAGACGAGCATCTTAGCATGGTTGCTTCCCATTACGACGGATTTGCACAGGGTAAAGCAGGTGTCCTTGACAGTATGCTGATCCCGGCATTCTCCATGCTGATCAAACAGGGTACAGCATGCGCCGTTGAAGGTGATATGAAAGTTGCTATGGCAATGAGTATCCTCAAGACAATTTCCGGTACAGGCCAGCTTTCTGAAATGTACTCCATCGACTTCAATGATGATATCTGCATCATCGGACATTCCGGAAGTGGAGATGCTGATATTTCTGATAAGAAACCTACCATGAAGATCGTTCCGGTATTCCACGGCAAAACAGGCGGCGGATACCTGACACAGTTCTATCCATATACAGGTCCGGTTACCTATCTTGCAATCACACAGGATGGCGACGGACACTTCAAATTTGTTGTTGCAGAAGGTGTAAACGAAGATGGACCGATCCTTTCCTTCGGTGATACCAACATGAGAACACGTTTCACATGCGGTGCAAGAGAATTCGTAAATCGCTGGAGCGAAGCCGGCCCGACACATCATATGGCTGCTGCAACAGGAAGACATATCGACACAATTCTGAAGGTTGCCAAGATCTTCAACATACCTGTTGATATCATTACAAGATAAGATTTGCCTACCATTGTATTACACATATTCATATTCAAAAAGGAGATCGCTTTTTAAGCGGTCTCCTTTTTTGCAGGTATTCGTATTTCAACTTCTGTACCATGATCGGGCTCGCTGGAATAAGTAAGTCCGTAGTCTGGTCCGTACAGAATCTGAAGACGACGGTGCGTATTGTAAATTGCAATGTTTGTTCCTCCGGAAGTACTGTTCCCGCTGCCGGACAAAATAGTCGGGAGTTTTTCCGGAGTAATTCCGACACCATCATCGGAAATAAGAAGAACAATGTCGTTGCCTTCCATCCAGCCGGTGAGGACAATGGTTCCTGATTTATCATCTGTTTCAAGGATTCCGTGAAGAACGGAGTTTTCGATGATCGGCTGAAGTGTCAGTTTCGGAATGCTGTATTCCAGAAGTTCATCCGGAATATCCGAAATAAAGGAAATGCTGTCATGGTAACGCATGTTCTGAATCAACAGATAGATTGAGACATGTTCCGTTTCTTTGGCAATGGTACTCATGCTTTGCTTGCGGCTGAGTGTCAGCTTATAAAAACGTGACAGGCTCTGAACCGCATTGGAAACTTCGTCGGTGCGCCCCTGCTGTGCGAGCCAGTTGATCATATCCATTGTATTGTAAAGAAAATGTGGATTGATCTGAGCCTGCAGTGAGTGAAACTCTGCAATACGAAGCTCCTCGGCAGATTTTGCCTGTTCTTCCATCAGCTGATCCATTTTTCGTGTCATATAGTTGTATGTATCAATCAGATCACCGATTTCATCATGATAGACGGGGCTTGCCATCGGACTTAACGTGCCTTTTCGTACTTTGCTCATTTGATGGATGACGGAAGAAATACGGTTTGTGATCGATCGCGCCATAAAATGGGCCAGGAACAGGGCACAGATCAGAAATCCGAGATACATAAGTACATACTGGACCATAAGCCCATTACTCTGTGCGATCAGCGGACCGGACGGAAGAACTGTCACCATAAACCATCCTGGCTGTTTGATATTGTAAAATCCGGCATAAACCTTTGTGTCAAGAATATCACGCTCGATAAAATTGTTGGAAGACATAAAAGAGTCTTCGATTGTCTCGTAGTTCAGCAGATAAATTCCGGAAAGGGATTCATCAGAAGAAGCAACAACCGCATTTCGTTCATTGATGATATAGGAAACACTTCCATCAATCGGGAGGTTGTCTTTCAGCATATTGCGCAGGTGGCTGGACGAAGTGTATAAGGCTATGTATGCCTGCCGCGCTTCTCCCTGATAATAAAAAGTTGTGGAAGTGATATATGCCATATCTCCGTAATTTTCCTTCTCGCGTTCGCCCAGATAAAATTCCGGACAGAAAAGCGAACCCTGCTGGGTACCCTGAAAGATACCGTACCAGTAAGTGCCGCGGGCTTTGCTCATCGGAGAAAAATAATCTTTTGTCAGATCATCGGTGAAAAGTCGTACGGACTGCGGCGGAAAGTCCATATAGATCTGGATTCCGGTGATAAGATCAGAAGAAACGAGATCTTTGGCATATTCCTGAAAGTCTTTGGCGGAATCTGTTTCAAGAAACATCTGAAACGGGGAATTGACCGGCTGATGGAACAATGTCTGGAAAAATTTCTGCTCCGCAATTCCATCATGTGCATCGATAACTTTCTGTACAATCTCTTCCACATAAGGTGCGGTCTGGGCACTGGTGTCCTGTTCCTGTTGGATCGTATAAGAGACAACCATGTCGTATAGTCTGCCGTAAAAGAAACCTGCCATCATAATGACCGGGATTGTGGCGGTAATCATCAGAACCAGTGTGAATTTGGAGCTGAGCTTCATGTCACCATAAGCCAGCCGGAGTCTTTGTAAAAATTTCATTGTGTATTCCGCTCCCTGTATTCAGAAGGTGAAAATCCGCTGTATTTCTTGAAACTTTTGCCGAAATAGTTGCCGTCACTGTAGCCGACCCGGGAAGAGATATCAGAGATCTTGAACCGGGCATCTTTGAGAAGCTGCTTTGCTTTTTCCATGCGGTATTCCGTCAGATACTGGTTCAGAGTCTGACCAGTCTCACTCTTAAAAAAGGTACATACATAAGAAGTAGACAGGAAGACGTGTTCGCTGATATCTTTGACGGAAAGCGTCTCATGCATATAATTCTGACTGATATAATCTTTGATCAGAAAGATGGTTGGATTTTCCTGTGAGGAAGATTCTGCCTTGCGGAAAAACTCAGAAGTTTTATCCACGAGTGTCTGATGCAATTCAGGGAAAGTGAAACAGTCGTCAATTGTTTCAGCAATGCTTTCCACATTACCGGAACCTGCAATTTTTTGCTGATGACGTGCATCTTCCAGACAGAGAAAAAGTTTATAATACATATCTTTGACCGGATTCTGCAGAAAACGGTGATTTTTAAAAAAGTTCTGATACAGCGTATCCAGAAACTTTTTGGCGCCATCAGCATCCTGACGTGAAAGAATATCCGCAAAGGAACCGGCAGGAGTATCTGCAAACACATTGGTCTGTACATCCGGGATATTTTCCAGAGATTCCGATGTCAGGAGGGAATTTTCCGGGAAGAAATATCCGCTCTGCAAAAGGATAACTGCGGAAGTATAAGTCTGGTAGGCTTTTGGCAGTCCATACACGGTATCGCCGACAGCAATAGTATAGCGGCCGTATTTTTCAAAATGGCTGCACAGGTATTCTCCGGCTGCATGAATCTGGTGGGAAGACGGAGCTTCCTGCGAAAAAAGAAAATAGACCAGATACTGCATTTTCTTTTCGAGATAGATACATTTCGTACGGAATGGTGCAAGGAAGTCAAGAAAATCCTGACAGAAGTCAGCCATCGATGGTACATTGGCTTCCAGAAAAAGATCAGTCTTTACAATGAAAGCTGTGAAATAAGTACTGTTGTTCATTGTGATGCCAAGTTCAGAAGTCAGGCCTGCGATGATCTGGCTGTTTGCTCCGTATGGAAGTGTGAGCTGCAGGGCAAGCCGGGAGGCTGTCTCCATGGAGTGCAGCGTTTCTCCGCGGCGGGAATGGACTTTCTGTTGATAAAGCTCCCGGGCATCTCTGATCGCGTCTTCTATTTCGGAAAGACTGAATGGTTTTTCGATGTAGTTGACTGCTTTGAGCTTAATAGCAGCTTTGAGATATTCTTTGTCAGAGTAGCCGCTCATAAAAATGGCAACACTGTCCGGAAGAAGCTTTTCCAGACGTTCCAGCATGGTGATGCCGTCCATGCGGGGCATGCGGACATCACACAGGATGATCTCAGGTTTGTAAAGTCTGGCAGTTTCCAGTCCGTGTACACCATCATCGGCCTGAATCACCTCATCGATTCCGAGAGATGACCAGTCCAGAGAGGAGATCACACCGGTGCGGGTGAGCTCTTCATCATCTACGATCAGTAATTTCATGGTTTTCTCCTTGATAGTGAAAAAGCTGTTACTGTTGGATCTTTTTTAATATCTGCTCACAGATCTGTGCACAACATGGTTCATGAATCTCATTAAAAAGCAGATTGACGCGGTCGCGTTCGGTTTTCCAGTGAGAATCCTCTGTGAGAAGGGCATCCAGAAAACTCTGGAAAGTATCTGGTTTTGGACCGGGAGTGACTTCGTCATAATCGAAATTCATACCACGTCCGTTCAGATATTCTTTCCGGTCATATGGAAGAAAGATCATTGATTTGTCAGTCAGAAGATAATCAATATAAATGCTTGAATAATCCGTGATCAGGCAGTCAAAAATATTGAGGATTCCGGTGACATCCTCTGCCTGTTCGTTCCCGAGGAAACGGATTCTTTTTCCGAGATATGGCGTAGCAGATCCCTGTTCGGCAATGTGTGTACGGATAAAAAGAAGCATCTTATGTTCTTCGAGAAATGCCTCCATCCGGTTCAGGTCAAAATCATCGAACGGGAAAAGCCGTACCTGGCCGTAGTCGCGGAAGGTCGGTGCATAAAGAACCGTTCGCTCAAATTCCGGGATATCCGGATAAATCCCGGAGAGGATCAAGGCAGGATCATTTGGCTGAAACATACCGTCGTTTCGCGGCTGTCCCCATACTTTGATAAGATCTTCGGAAATATCAAAACTCTTTGCCATAAGTGGCACGAGTGCATGGGAAGTCGTGAGAACGTACGTATAGTTTTCGGAAAAAATCTTCCGAAAATAGATACGCGACATCTTTTTGAGGTTCGGATCGAGCAGTGCGATCTTTTTCAGAGGTACGCCGTGCCAGAGATTGACGATGAGTCTGTTTTTGCCGAGACCGCTCGCATAGGCAGGAAGTCCGGCAGAAGTAAACCAGACACCGGCATTCAGAACATATCGGATCCCGGATGCACTTTCAGTCTCGATAAAGTACTGGCTGCCGTATTCGGCGGAGAGCTCCGCGCGAAGCTTCGGATCATTGATGACAAATCGCGGTGTGATCTCAGGCAGATTATCTTTTACATATTCAAAAAGATAACGGGAGTTGTAGTTATAATGCCGGTTATCCGTTGAGGAAAAAATCCAGATATGCGGATCCGTTTTTTTGTCTGCCAAGTGCTTCAAAAATTCTGCAAGCACGAGGCTTTTTATTTTACTCATGTCAATGCGCCCTTTCTGAATGTGAAATGTGTATGCAGTCTTTGATCAGAGCTTCGGTCTGAGCGGCTGAAGCTGCATTGATCTTGTCAAAATCAATTTGGATTGGATGCACTTTACCCTCAGCAAAAAGCTGCATTCCATGAAGGATTCCCTCTTCGGAATTGTCGGTAAGCGTTCCGTGATATTCTGTCATAAAACCGTGGCAGCCGTTGACATCGCAGGTCATAAGTGGAAGACCAAGTGAGGCAGCTTCCATAAGTACGATCGGGCGCCCTTCATAAAAAGAAGAAAGCAGAAACAGGTCGCAGTTTTTCAGAACCGGCATAGGATTCTGCATGGAGTAGATCAAAATAATATGATCAGATGCAGCGAGGCTTTTTGCATGTGCAACAGCATCCTCATAGAGCGTACCAACGCCGCCGATGATGATCAGCCAGGTATCCGGATGTGAAGCCTGGTAGGTGTTGAATGCATTCATCAGACGGACATGGCCTTTTTCCGGAGAATAGCGGCCGATGCTGATAAATTTTGTATCATTGCCTGACAGAACAGTGGAAAGCTGATCGACAGAAACAGTGGATTTCGTTGTTTCCTGAAAAGCAAGCATTTCCTCGCTGCGCTTAATTACACTTTGATAGTCATGACAGTTGTTGACTACGGTAACTTTGGCCGGATCTGCGCCAATGCCATGGATCGTGGAATCGAGAATATCTTCGCTTACAGTAACGATATGGTCATATTTCTGATAAGCTTCTCGAAGAAGATAGATATTCTGGTTTCCTTTTGTGTGGATCTCATCGGCCATATCATTGTGAACCCAGATCGTCCGTCCACATGGTGATTCCTCAAAAAGTGAAGTGATGTAAGCTTCGTAACCATTGTAATGGATCACGGCAGAAAAATCAGTACTGCCGAAATGTTTTTTCCATTCGCGTTGGTAAGCAATATGGATCCGTCTGTTGATAGAATTAGTGTTTGCACCGCGCATTTTGCGCATCAGTGAAAAACCGGTAAGTACATCCATATTCATTTCGCTGGATAATGGATAGATACCAATATGATCCGGAATACGATCCATTCTTTCAGGATGATCTTTGACAGAAATCAGACGGAAAGACAAAAAGTAGTTATATTTTGTAAGATCCAGCTCGTGGAGCATCGCGTACAGTGCACTGGTGATACCGTTCTGATCGAGGTCACCACCGTAGAGCAGGATGTTTTTCTTACCATTTCCGGTATATTTTTTCTGGCGGCAGCAGTCTTCGTGAAGGAATACCTGTCGGCAAATTTTTTCGGCACCGTGCCCATCTTCATAAGAGGCATATTTCTCCATAAATGTTTCATCCGGGGTGCCGCCGTCAGCATGTGCATATGGAATGACTTCGGCAGCATCTTCTGTATAATGGAACGGATAAGTCTCAATGTCTTCATACATTCCGCGGGTGCTTTCGTATTCCGCACGGTCATAGGCAAAGAAGATGACTTTTTTGCCGGTGTTTGCATAATCATAAAAAACACTGGAATAATCCGTGATCAGTACATCACAGAGATTTAAGCCTTCATAGGTATCCCAGTCGGTCGGGAAAGCGCGGATATGACGGTAACCGTCAAAAGCTTCGGAACCATGAAGGAAAGGATGCAATTTAATAAGAAGAATCTCGTCATCCTTTAACTGGCTGTCCCAGAGAGCGAGATTGGCAGAAAGTGTTTCCATGTATTCCTGACGTTCTACCTGATTAAAAATACCGCGGTAGGTCGGAAAGTAAGTAAGCAGTGTCTTACCGGCGAAACCGGCGCGCTCTTTCATAGAAAGATCAGGTTTCTGACGGAAAATATCGTTGCGCGGATAGCCTTCGCGAAGTACGGTACCTCTGTACAGACTGTCGAGCATGTAGGCTCCGGACATTTTTTCTTCCATGAAGCGGTTCGGAAAGACAATATAGTCGGAATCCAGAAGGTTACGGAGAACATTTCCCATCGTCACCATCTCCGGACGGTTGTCACGGCCCATTTTTTTTAGAGGGGTACCATGCCAGGTGTTCAGATAGATCTGGCCTTCTTTTTTGACAAATCTGCCGGGAAAAGAGGAATCGTTGACCAGATAACCGGCGCGGCTTAAGGCACGGTAATAGGAGACAGATCCTGTATGCACAAAAGAAACTCCCTGAATGGAGTTTTTACGTAGCTTTTCTTTGATTTCGGATTCGGCATTTTTACGTACCGAAAGTACGAGGTTGAAATTTTTGTATGGTTCTCTGGATAACTCTTTTAATAAGGAAAGAATATTACTCTCGAGTGCACCGCCGCTTCTTGATTCAAGAAGAATCATGCGGGAGTCAAGAGAATTATTTTCATAAAAGGAGTTATAAAAAGGATACCAGCTTCCGCTTTTTAATTTTTTTTTGACTTTATTGAGAAAGCTCATTTGTCCGGATTCCCTTCAAATTTAATATATTAAATATAACAAAAGCCAAAACTTATGTCAATCTTACACGAAGGCAGGCGGGGGTAACTGGAAAAAATTCACATAGAAACAGTGAAATTTTATACATATGCAGTAAAATTTTGCCTAAAACAGGAAAATATATTACCCTGATTCGAAATATTTTCCTGTTTAGGGTAAAAGATTTTACTGTTATAATAACATCAGATTTAAGAAAAGGGAGGAAAGAGCCGTGTCTGAATATGTTCTTGAACTTAAAGGCATAACAAAGATTTTCCCGGGCGTTAAGGCACTGAACAACGTACAGTTTCAGTTAAAGCCGGGTGAAGTTCACGCACTTATGGGCGAAAACGGCGCTGGTAAATCTACATTTATTAAAGTTATTACCGGTGTACATAAGGCAGAAGAAGGCGAAATGTTCTTAAATGGTCAGAAGGTTGACTTCAAAGGACCAAAAGATGCACAGGCAGCAGGTATCGCAGCCGTATATCAGCATCCGACATCCTATCCGCATCTGACTGTTGCAGAAAATATTTTCATGGGACATGAGATCATCAAAAACAGAATGATCCAGTGGAAAGCCATGAACACAGAAGCAAACAAACTTCTCAAACAGCTGGATGCAGATTTTGATGCAACAGCAGAGATGGGTACTTTAAGTGTTGCTCAGCAGCAGATGGTTGAGATTGCAAAGGCGATGTCCACTAACGCAAGAATCATCATTCTTGATGAGCCTACTGCAGCACTGACAAGATCCGAATCCGAGAAGCTTTATACACTGGTTGATAAATTAAAAACTGACGGTGTTTCCATTATCTTCATTTCCCACCGTTTTGAAGATATGTATCGTCTGGCATCCAGAGTTACTGTATTCCGTGATTCCCAGTACATCGGAACATACGATGTTGATGGAATTACAAATGCAGACCTGATCAAAGCAATGGTTGGTCGTGAGATCAAAGATCTGTTCCCGAAACCGGAAGTAAAACTCGGAGACGAGATGCTGAAAGTTGAGAATCTTTCCAGAACAGGTTACTTCAAAGATGTATCTTTCAGCGTTCGCGCCGGCGAGATCCTTGGACTTACCGGTCTGGTAGGTGCAGGACGTACAGAAACAGTAGAAGCTGTCTGTGGTATCACTCAGCCGGATTCCGGTAAAGTATATCTGGAAGGTAAAGAAGTTCATATCAAAAAACCATCTGATGCAATGGAAAAAGGTATCATTCTCCTTCCGGAAGACCGTCAGAAAGAAGGTCTGATCATGAGCTGGGGACTTGGAAGAAACGTAACACTTCCTACCATCAGCAAATATGCGAAGAGCGGAATCAATGACGAAAAGACAGAGCGTGATCTTGCCAAGAAACTTCTCGAAGAAGTTGATACAAAGGCAGTTGATATCTTCCAGCCGGCAAGCTCTCTTTCCGGTGGTAACCAGCAGAAAGTTGTTGTTGCCAAGGCGTTAAGTCAGGAAATGAAAGTTGTTATCATGGATGAGCCTACCAAAGGTGTAGACGTAGGTGCAAAAGCTGAAATCTATGCAATCATGGGAGATCTTGCAAAGAAAGGATATGCAATCATCCTGATTTCTTCCGAAATGCCTGAGATCCTCGGTATGGCAGACCGTATTGCCGTTATGTGTAACGGACGTAAGACCGGTGAACTGAACCGTGGCGAAGCAACACAGGAAAGAATCCTCGAACTTGCTATGGAAAAAGGACATACAGGGGGTGCTGAATAATGGAAAAGAAATCAGTTATGAAAAAGATCACAGGCTCCCGTGAAGCACTGCTTGCGATTGTCCTGATCGTTCTTTTTGTAATCATCACAGCAATCAACCCATCATTCCTGACTCCTAAGTCACTGATGGATATGCTGAAAAACAATGCAGTAACAATGGTAATGTCACTTGGTATGCTGTGTGTAATGCTTGTTGGCGGTATCGATATTTCTATTATGTCAACACTTGCACTTTCCGGTATGAGCATTGGTATGCTTCTGAAATATGAACATATCTCCAGCACATTCCTCGCATTCGTGATCGCAATTGCAATTGGTATCGTCTGCGGAGCAGTCGTTGGTCTGATCATCTCCAGAGCAGATGTACCACCGATCATTGCAACCATGGGCTTCATGTACATCTACCGTGCACTTGGTTATCAGGTATCTCACGGTGGTGAATGGGCAAGTGCAGCAGCACTTGGTGAATTCAAAAATTTCGCAACAACAAAATTCCTCGGATTAAACTGTGTTATCTGGGTAATTATTGTATGCTACGTCTTCTTCTTCTGGTTTATGAAATGGACCAGAACAGGCCGTATGATCTATGCAGTCGGAAGTAACCCGAGTGCAGCAGAAGTATCCGGTATCAATGTAAAAAATATCAAATTACTTGTTTATACAATCATGGGTCTTCTCGCAGGTCTCGGCGGTGCACTTCAGGTTTCTGTATATGCATCCGCAATGCCTGATATGCAGTACGGCGGTGAGATGGATGTTATCGCAGCCTGCGTTATCGGTGGTGTAAGCATGAACGGTGGACGTGGTACAGTAGTAGGTGCTTTACTCGGATCCCTGATCCTTGCAACAATCGCAAAAGCACTTCCGCTGATTCCATTCTTCAACCAGTTATGGTTGAATACCATCAAGGGTGTTATCATCCTCGTCGTAGTAGTAATGAACGTAATCCTGCAGCGTATCGCTGATAAGAATGCACTGAAAGGAAGGGAGATGTAATCATGGCTGGAAAATCTGGAAGAAGTATTAATAATGTGCCGGAAAGCCCAGTGAAGAAAATGATCTTCTCCTGGGAGGGAATATTAGTTCTGCTGTTTATTGCGGTCAATATTTTCTGTGCAATGTTTTCTGAATATTATAACATGAGCAGTCTGCTTCGTCAGATGCCTGTTTATCTGGCAGAAGTATTCATGATGTTGCCGATGGCATACATCCTGGTACTTGGCGAGATCGATATCTCGGTAGGTGCGATCGTTTGCCTTTCTGCAACAATGAGCTGTATTGTCTGCAATACAAATGCTCCGTTTATCGTAGTAGTGATCACAGCACTTGGTGTTGGTACTATCTGCGGTGCGATCAACGGCTTTATCCTCACCAAATTCCAGGAACTGCCGCCAATGATCGTTACACTTGCAACACAGATTATCTTCCGTGGTATTTCCGAAATCGTACTTGGAAGCGGCGGTAGTATTTCTGCAAGCAACACAGATGGTTTCCGTGCAATCAGCGGAAAAGTCGGAGATGTTCCATACATCCTGTTCCTCGTTGTTATTCTTTCTGTAATCTTCGCCGTAATCTTAGGCAAGAGCACATTTGGACGTCGTGTATATGCAATCGGTACCAACCGTCTTACAGCATATTATTCAGGTGTTCATGTACAGAAGATCCGTTTCATCATCTACACCATCATGGGTACAGTTTCCGGACTGTGCGCACTGTTCCTGGTTTCTTCTTCATACGGTGCAAACACAACAACCGGTAACGGATTTGAAATGGATGCCATCGCAATGGCAGTATTTGGAGGTATCTCCTCTACAGGTGGTAAAGGTAATATCGTAGGTGGATTTATTTCCGCATTCATCATCGTTTGCCTCCGTGTAGGTCTTGGTCAGAGAAACGTCAACGCACAGGTTATCCTGCTGATCATCGGTGTTCTTCTGATCGCAGCAGTAGCTCTTCCGAACATTATCGGAAATGCAAAAAAAGCATTAAGCATGAAGAAAAACTAAATAAAGTATTACAATAATCACGTAAGTAGCTGCTCTTTTGTAGCAGAAGAGCAGTTGCAAATAAAAAACTATATTTTTCCAAGGGAGGAAAACAAAATGAACAAAAAAGTAATTAGCGCACTTCTTTGTGGAGCAATGGTACTTGGCTGTGCAGCACCTGTAATGGCTGCTGACAAAGCCGGAGACGGACAGAAGATCGCACTGGTTGGTAAATCAGCTGGTAACGCATTCTTCGAAATCGCTGCAAAAGCCTTCAAAGAAACAGCAGAAGCTGAAGGTGCAACTGTAGATGTTGTTTACCCGGAAGCTGCAACAGCTGATGCTCAGATCAAAGTTCTTGACAACCTGATCTCCCAGCAGCCAGATGCAATCTGCATTTCCGCAAACGACGTTAACGCTCTTCAGGCTAAACTGGAAGAAGCTATGGACGCTGGAATCAAAGTATCCTCTTTCGACTCCGCTCCGAATAAAGACAGCCGTCAGGTATTCGTAAACCAGGCTGGTACACAGGCAGTTGGACAGGCTCTTATGGATGCAGTTCTTGATATCTCCGGTGGAGAAGGTCAGTTCGCTATCCTTTCTGCAACATCTCAGTCTGCAAACCAGAACGCTTGGATCGACGCTATGAAATCCATCATGGAAGGCGATGAGAAATACAGCAAACTGGAACTTGTAGAAGTAGCTTATGGTGATGACGAACCTCAGAAATCTACAGACCAGACAGCAGCTCTTCTTCAGAACTACCCAGATCTGAAAGTTATCTGTGCACCTACAACAGTTGGTATCGCTGCAGCAGCTAAATACCTTCAGGACAACGAATCTGCTTGCAAACTGACAGGTCTTGGACTTCCGTCTGAAATGCAGGAGTACACAGGTGATGACGATGCACATTCCTGCCCATACTTCTATCTGTGGGATATGGAAGGCCTTGGAAAACTTTCCGCATATGCAACAATGGCACTTGTAAAAGGTGACATCACTGGTGCAGTTGATGAAACATTCACAGCTGGCGACATGGGTGAATTCACAATCACAACAGCTGATGACGAAGGAACAGAAATCGTTCTTGGTGAGCCACTTCAGTTCACACCAGAAAACGTTGCTGACTACGCTAAACTGTACTAATCAGCACGTTTGGAGAAGCTAAAGTTTTTCTGAATATGATAAATCCTTAAAAACAGGGCGGAGCCGTAAGGCTCCGTCTTGTTTTGTTTCGCTTATATTGCTTTATCCCACTTGCGCGTGTTAAAATAAGACCAGCAGTAACATAACGATATCAGGAGGAAACATGCAGCAGGCTCTTTTGGATCATTTGAGAATCATAACAGAAGAAGAACAGCAGATACTGGATGGTGTGGCGAAGGTGGATAAAGACCTTTATACATCCGGTAAGGATTTCATTGTAGACAGTGCGAAGATGCTGAACGAAGGTAAACTGATCGCCGTGCGTACGCACACTCGTTTTGTCTATTTTCCGGCACACAGGCATAATTTTATCGAGGTGCTTTATGTCTGCCAGGGACAGCTGACCAATATCATCGGCGGCAGGGAAGTTGTGATAAGGCAGGGAGAACTCCTTTTCCTGAATCAGTATACAAGACATGAGATCCTTCCGGCGGGAGAGGAAGACATTGCAATCAATTTTATGATTCTTCCGGAGTTTTTTGATGTGGCATATACGATGGCGGGAAATAACAATGTCCTTGCGGATTTTCTTGTGAATGTGCTGCGTCAGGATGAGGAGCGTGGAGAATACCTTCATTTCAAAGTGGCGGAGGTTCTGCAGATCCAGAATCTTCTCGAAAACATGATCTATTCACTGGTGACGGGCAAGGGCGATCAGAACCGCATCAATCAGACAACGATGGGACTTATTTTTCTGTATCTTCTGGAGTCGGTGCAGTATGCAGAGATGCGACTCCCGAATCAGTACGAGAATATGATTGCAATGACTACTCTGGATTATATTGAGCAGCAGTACAGGACAGCAACGCTTACAGAGCTTTGTGAGCAGCTGCATCTTCCGATGCACATGCTGAGCAAGATGATCAAGAAAAATACAGGCTTCAATTTTAAAGAACTTTTGCAGCGTAAGAGATTGAACAAGGCAGTCGAGCTGATGTGTGAGACGGATCTTCCGATCAGTGATATCATTGCGGCGGTCGGTTACGAAAATGGCAGCTATTTTCATCGTGTATTTAAAGAACGATATCATACGACACCACGTGCGTTCCGTGTGGCGAATGACAAAGAAGAACGCGTAAGGTTGTAAATAATAAGGGGACGTGCCATCGGCGCATCTTTGATATGCAAAAAAAGGGACACACAGATCTGGGAAAGTTACTGTGTGTCCCTTTGGATTTTATTTTATCATTTGTAATGGACTGGAATGTCCGGAAATTATGTAGAACCCGAATGCAGAGAAACTGCCGTTCTGAATTGCTTCGATCACTTCTCTTTCGTGTCCTGTTCTTTTGTACATAATTTAAAATCTGCGTTCAGTATATCACATGGCAAGGTTTTTGACAAGCTCGATATCTGACGCTTTTACTTTGAGATTTGTTTCTATTACTTTTCCTTCAGCGGTTGTGATCTTGATTTCGATCAGTGTGTCTTCTTTGACAGCAGTACCTGCTGCCTGAAGAAACTTCGGGAATTTCGGATGATTCTGGGTGAATGTTGCCCAGGAATTTTTAAGTTGCATTAAATTTCCAAGATTCATGTAAGTACCTCCGTTAATTCTGATAATTGATCTGTTCGCCCTCAATGACCGGATAGCAGATCAGAGCATCACCATCCAGATTTTCTCTGTGCATATCGACTGCACTGATCTGATGGTTTTCATAGGTTGTATAATAATAGATCCCCTTTGTGACATTACAGCAGGAAGTATAAAGTGTAATCTCATATTTTCCATCGGCTACTTCGCAGCATCCGCGCTGCTGATCCACGGAACCGAGAATGTGAAAGAACTGGCTTACGCTTTCGTTTTCGGAATCGCCTGAAAAGGCGTTCATCTTTGTGAAAGCAACCCGGACAAAACGGGATGCGGAAGAAAGATCTCCCGGAAGACCGAGCGCCCCCATTCCGCGGCTGTATGCAGTGAGCACTAGATCATCGGAAAAAGCATTCACAGGCTGTTTCGGAGACAAGTGCATAAAATTGTTCAACTGGAACATCTGCTGTGGAAAAGGCGGGTTGTTGGTGAGCACACCGACCGGATTTTCATAAATATGGAGTCCGTCTGCCATGGATTCCACCGTGATAGAACCGGTCTGATCAGAAATGATCCAGTGAAGCTGCGCAAGCGGAAACTGCTCACTGAACGGAGTATCAACCAGAGTCATGCGCTCAAGAAGTGTCTGTACTTCGGATAAAGTAGCACATTGACTCAAAATCCATGGGATAAATTCAAACTGAGCAACATTGTCCCTGTCAGATGTAACATCTGCATAAGCGGCATTTCCGACGAAGTTTAATCCTGCCATGCCGACACCTTTTTCGTTGATGGCATCATAATAGAGAGGATAATTTCCTGCTACGTGAGCCATACCGATGATTGCATAATGCGTATTCATCTCGCCGGCATGACGGAAGGAAAACGGATAATTCCGCGGGGTGATGACAATCTGGTCACCATAGGAAAATTCATAGTCCAGAGTTCTTCCAAAATAAAAATCTTTTGTCTGGTAAGTTGCGGCAGTACACATAAAATATTTCCTCCTTAAAAGTCAAAATCGGCATAGTCCTCCGGCAGAAAACGGTGATAGATGATATGACAGCCTTCATCTTTAAAACAATAGTAATAAGGGTCTTCGCTATTGTCAGCAAAACGGATCAGACGGTCAAATTCACCATTGTTCATTTCTTCGGTGATAATGTTCTCTGAATAAGTATGGAACAGATCCAGAATTTCATTCATAGTACAGCCATGTTTTCCGACTAATTCCACAAGCTGGTGGATAAATTCATTTGGTGAGGTGTTGTCATGCACATATACGGTGCCTTCCTGTGGAATATGGAAACAGAAACGGTCGCCTTTATGACTGACTTCAATCTGTCCAAGTTTTGAAGTGATGGATTCCGGAAGTGTATCGAGACGCATCTGCATTTCATCAGCACTGTCGCTGGAATTAAAGAAATGATTCAGGGAAGAAAGCGGGTAATAAAGTCGGACATCTTCTTTAAAAAAGCCAAGCTTAGCCTGTTCTTCTTTGACGATATCAATCAGATTTCGTTCAAGTTTATCATAACCCATAACAGGACCTCCTTTATAAGATGAGTTGCTGCTTACAGCGTAAACAGCATGGAGTTAAAATACTGCAACATATTGTAGCAGATTCGATGGGAAAAAACCAGAGTCGTTAAGATAAATAATCAGTCCGTTTGGAAAAATTTATGCCTGCCTGCACTTACGGATCATTCTACAAAATATTACCCCAAAAGCTTGTTGACAGTGTGAGCATGAGTAGAGTATTATGAAAAAAACGAAAGGACAGCGTTGCAATGTCGGTATTGGTATACCGGAAATTTTTAAAGGTTAATTTTTAAAAATTAAAATATTAAGGAGGAAAACAAGATGAAGATTATTATGGGAGCAGATCCGGCGGGATTTGAACTGAAAAACGCAATCAAAGAGGATCTGTTAAAGAGAGGATACGAGATTATGGACATTGATCCGGACGAGCCGGTGCTGTTTCAGGAGGCGGCGAAAGCAGTTGCAAGGGGTGTCCAGAGCAAAGAGTATGAGCGTGGGATTGCCATCTGTGGAACAGGAATGGGAGTAAGCATCATCTGCAATAAGCACAGAGGCGTTTATGCAGCATTATGCGAAAGTATTTATCAGGCCAGAAGGGCAAAAGTTGTCAATAACACCAATGTACTCTGCATGGGTGGATTTATCATTGGTAATGAAATGGGGCGTGAAATGGCACGCGCATGGCTGGAAGCCGAGCATATGGTAGGACTGGATCCTGAGATGGCCAGAATCGTTGAGAAAGAATTTGATGAGCTGGTCGAGTTTGAGAATGAGATGTACGGGGATGTCAGACAGTGATTTGTTTGAAATGCACAAAATACATATGCTGAATATGTTGAAATATACAGAAAGCATAAAAGAAATGACGGAACTGGTTGACAAACTGATTTACTTGTCCTATAATACCAAATATAGAAACCGGTTACAATTTGCGAGTGACCTGGAGGACAGCGTATGAACAACTTGACGATTATGGATATTGCAAGAGAGGCTGGCGTATCTAAGGCAACTGTATCACGAGTGATCAACAGTTCCGGAGCAGTAAGCCAGAAAACAAAAGAGAGAGTTATGGAGATTATTAATGCCAATAAATTTTCTCCCTCTGCTACAGCGCGTAATCTTTCTATGGGTACTTCATCTGCAATTGGTTTCATAGTTCCTGAAATAGACAACCCTTTCTTCGGAGAGATTCTCCGGGGCGTTACAGAGGTTACAGATAAGAACAATCTGACGCTGATGTGTTACAACACAGACGATGACAGAGAGAAGGACCGCAGAGCACTGAACCTGGTAAAAGAGAATCGGGTCAAGGGTATTCTTTATACACCGGCTGCTGACTACAGCGATGAGAGAGACCGCAAAAGACTGATTCGGACTTTTGCAGAGATCAATGTTCCGGTGATCGTTATGGACCGTAATATCCGGCTTCCGGATGTGGATGGTGTTTATTTCAACGATTATCAGGGTATATATGAAGCAACAGCAGCACTGATCGAAGCAGGACATACCAAGATCGGCATGATCAATGCAGATTTGGAGAGAGTTCTTGCCAGAGACCGCCAGAAAGGTTTCTTTGATGCCATGAAGGAAGCAGGGATTCCTGTGAGAGAAGATTACATGTTTGCCGGTGATTATCACGCAACTAAGGCATATCACCTGTCAAGGAAGCTTCTTGCAATGGAGGACAGACCTACCGCAGTGATCACCTGTAATAACCGTACTACGCTTGGTTTCCTGAAAGCATTGTCCGAGAGAGGAGAATCCGTACCAGATGATATCGTCTGTGTAGGACTTGACCGGATTGAAACACTGGAACTTCTGGGACATCAGTACAATTTTGTTGAACGGGATGCCATGAGGATGGGACATGAAGCGATAAAGCTTTTGCTGAATCGGATGGAATATCCGGAGAGACCTAAGATGGAAGTGGTGCTGGGAACAAGGCTGATTCGCAAAAAAATGTAAAACAGATATGCAAGTAATTGCATATTATATTTTATAAAAAAATGGAAACGGTTTCAATGTACGTGAAAATGCACAAAAACCAATTCAAAAGGAGGCAGAAAAGTGGCTGACAGATTTAAAGAACTGAGCACACAATGCATGAAAGAACTGACAGAAGTATTCAACCGCATGGACGATTCCAACGTAAGAGAACTTCTCGAAGAAATCAAAAAAACACCAAGGATCTTTCTCCTTGCAGCAGGAAGAGAAGGACTTGCAACCAAGTCATTCGCGATGCGCCTGATGCATCTTGGCAAAGAATCCTTCTGGATCTGGGATGATACCACACCATCTATCGGAGAGGGAGACCTGATGATCTGTGCCTGTGGTTCCGCAAACGTAGGTCATGAGAACTATGTAGCAGAAATGGCAAAGAAAAACGGTGCCAAACTTGCGTTGATCACACCATCAAGTGAAGGATTTCTTCTTTCCATTGCCGACATGGTAGTAAATGTTCCGGCAGCAGCGTATAAGGCAGTTGGAGATTTTGTACCTTCCGAACAGCTGATGGGAAATCTTTTTGAACAGACATTATTTATCTTTTACGATATCCTGGTAATGATGCTTCGTGAAGAGATGGATATCAAACCAGAAGAAATGGTAGCACGCCACAGAAATGTGGAATAAACAAGAACCCTATGGGGACGCGGCAGGGCCGCAGTTTTTACAATATACTTTCTATTTATAAGGAGGAAACAACATGAAAGCAAAGAAGGTAGCAGCAGTAGCATTAACAGCAGCCATGACCGTATCAATGGCAGCATCTGTGAACGTATTCGCAGCGGACGGATATGATCCGGCAGATTTTAAATCCGACAAAGATTCCAAAGAATGGACAATCGCAGTTGTAACAAAAGACAACACAGCAAACTGGTTCAAACGTATGGAAGTTGGCGTTAAGGAGTTTGGTGAAGAGACAGGTATCAACGTAATCCAGAAAGGACCTGCTAATGCAGACGCTGCTTCCCAGGTTCAGGTTATTGATGATATGATCAACCAGGGTGTTGACGCTCTCTGCGTTGTTCCGATCGACCCGGGCGCAATCGAAGCTTCCCTGAAGAACGCAATGGACAAAGGTATCGTTGTTGTAACACACGAAGCTTCCAATCAGGTAAATACTCTGTACGATACAGAAGCATTTACAGCTGAAGATTTTGGTGCAGCTATCATGGACGCTCTTGCATCCGATATGGGTGAAGAAGGAAAATACGCTGAAATGGTTGCTTACACAACAAGTACAACACATATGGAATATGCAAACGCTGAAAAAGCTCGTCAGGAAGAAGCATATCCGAACATGGAACTGATCAATGACGGCGCTGTTCCGACATGTGAATCTGAAGAAAGTATTGATACAGCTTACGAACGTGCAAAAGAAGTTCTGAAAGCTAACCCGGATCTGAAAGGATTCACAGGTGTTGCTTCTACAGACTGCCCAGGTATCGCAAAAGCAGTTGAAGAACTTGGTCTTGACGTAAAAGTTGTTGGTGTTGGTACTCCTAACGAATTCAAACCATATGTAGAATCCGGCACAATCTCTACAATCAAACTGTGGGATCCAAAAGACTCCGGATATATCATGTGTAAAGTTGCTTCCATGATCCTTGGTGGAGAGGCAATCGAAGAGGGCGCTGACCTTGGTCTTGACGGATACAACAAGATCACAATCAAAGAAGGCGACAATAAGTGCATCATCGGACAGGCTGACCTTACAATCACAAAAGACAACATTGATGACTATGATTTCTGATTTTGCGTATCAGACAGTAACCCGTAGATAAGTAATTTAAGTATATTGTTACAGTTCAGACCATAAATTTGGGCTGTAACAATATTTTTGCCAGAAAACAGCATTTTACACCCCAAAAACATATTTTATATAACAAAAATCATTATTTACCTAGTATTATTCGTTTAAATAGGAAAGGAAAGGCAGGATGATAGGATGGAAAATATTCTTTCAGTAAAACAGATAAAGAAGTCATTCGGCGGAGTACATGCATTGAAAGGCGTTGATCTTACAATCAAAAAAGGCGAGACACATTGTCTGGCAGGAGAAAACGGTTGTGGAAAATCAACAATCATCAAGGTAATCTCCGGATTTTACAAACCGGACGGAGGAAGCATCGAAGTTGACGGAAAAGCATATCCGGTTATGACCCCTTCAGAGGCAATCAAAGCAGGAATCCAGGTAATTTATCAGGACTTTTCCATCTTCCCGAACCTGACCGTTATTGAGAACCTGGCATTCAATCAGGTACTGGCCAATAAGAAAAAATTCGTTAACAAAAAAGAATTCAGAAGGATTGCGGAAGAAGCAGTAGCAAAGATCAACTTTGATGTAGATCTGGATGCACTGGTAGAAACTCTTCCGGTTGCTGATAAACAGTTGATTGCTATTTCCAGAGCTCTTCTGGACAATGCAAAACTAATCATCATGGATGAGCCTACAACAGCCCTTACCAAAAAAGAAGTCAAACGACTTTTCGAGATCATTGCTCAGCTGAAAGCCAATGGCGTTACAATCCTTTTTGTTTCTCATAAACTGGATGAGGTATTCGAGATCTCTGACAGCATCACAATCATGAGAAACGGTGAAAATGTTATCAGCTGTCCTACTTCAGAAATGAACGAAGAGAAATTTGCTTATTATATGACAGGTCGTCATTTTGAAGATAAGAAAGATGATAATACAGAAAAGAAAATCGGCAAAACTGTTCTGGAAGTAAATAATTTAAGTGCTCCAGGATTTGAAAATATCAGTTTTGATCTTCACGAAGGTGAGATTCTTGGAATCACCGGTCAGCTGGGATCCGGACGTACAGAACTCTCTCTGGCACTTTCAGGAATGCTGAAACCTACGGAAGGAACAATGAAACTGGAGGGCAAAGAAGTTCAGTTCAAATCTGTAAATCAGGCACAGAAGATGGGGGTATCCCTTGTTCCTGAGGACCGACTGACAGAAGGACTTTTCCTTCCACAATCTATTGTAGATAATATTACCGTTACCAGACTGGATGATATTGCGACAGCTGGTGGAGTCGTAAATAAAGATAAAGTCCTGAAAGAATCTGCAGACTGGGTAAAAGATATTGGAGTTGCAACCAAGGATCATACCTTCCCGGTAGCAACGCTTTCCGGTGGTAACCAGCAGAAAGTAGTGCTTGCCAGAGCTTTGGCAACTAATCCTAAAGTACTTATTCTTAACGGACCTACCGTAGGTGTTGATATTGGTGCCAAGTACGACATTCATAATCTCCTTAAGAAACTGGCTTCCCAGGGTATGGCGGTTATCGTAGTATCAGATGATACTGCAGAAGTAATTGCTACCTGTGATCGGGTTATGATCATGCAGGGTGGCCATATTACAGGAAAACTTGATAAGTCTGACTTGACAGAGCAGAATCTTGCAAAAGCAGCAAACTAGGGAAAGGGAGTGAAAGATAAATGAAAGGATTAAAAAAAATCACTAAACAGTCCGAATTTTACGTATTTCTGTTGATTGTTGTTCTTTCAATCATCATTCAGATGCGTTCAGGATTGTTCTTTGCAAACAATAATATTGTGGATATCGTAAGATCCATGATCGTACCTTGTATTTACGCATTATGTGCATTTCTGGCATTTATCAGTACCGGACCGGATGTATCCTTCCCACTGATCGCCGCACTGAGCAGTTATCTTGCAATTGTTGTTACTTATAAGACTGGTTATGACGGACCATGGATTCTTGTATTCCTGATCGGTATGGTATTTGGTGGAATCATGGGAGCACTTAATGGATTTATTATAGTAAAATATAAATTCGCCAGTCTGATCGTTACCCTTGGTACTTCTTCTATCTTCAGTGGTCTTCTTCTTGGAGCCTTTGAAGCAGAACGTATGGATCTTCCGGATACACTCCAGAGATTTGGTAAAGCATCTCTTCTTACAGTAAAAAATGCCAAAACAGGATTAGGATCAACTCTTCCTATGACATTCCTGATCATGGTTGTACTTTACATTATCACTTATCTTGTACTGAATTATACAATGGTAGGACGTGGCGTATATGCTATCGGTGGTGACGAGATTTCCGCAGAGAGAGCAGGTTTCCCGGTCAAGAAAATTCGCTTTGGAATCTTCGTGATCAACGGTATGCTTGCTTCAATAGCTGGTCTTTCCTACGCTGTAATGTCTATGAGATATCTGCCAACCGAATATTCAGGAGCAGAAATGAATGTTATCGCCGCAATTATTCTTGGCGGTACCAGATTAAATGGTGGTGTAGGTACTCTGAAGGGATGTATCCTTGGTACACTGCTTCTTACAATGGTTTCTAACAGTTTGATTCTTCTTGGAATCTCTGTATATTGGCAGAAAGTATTTATCGGTGCAATTATCATTATCGGTACTGCTATTTCTGTAATGCAGAGCCATAGTATTACAATTGGCAAGAAAAAGACAGAAAAGAAGGAGGCAGCATAAAATGAAAAAAGCAAAAAAGATTGATGGAAATATTTTAAGACTGCTTGCTATTTTTGTTATTATCCTTGCAGTTTCCGGTATTACAAAAGGAACCAGTTTCCTGAATGTAGGTAACTTACAGTCCATGGCAAAAACTCTTACAGAGTATGGCCTTATGGCAGTAGGCTGTGGTATCACAATGATCTCCGGTGGAATCGACCTTTCCACTGTATATATTGCCAACCTCTGTGGTATCCTTGCAGGACTTACCATGAATGAATCCAGCTCCAGCATTGTTCTGGCTATTATTGTAGCACTGGTAGTTGGTGCTCTCTGCGGTATCTTCAACGGATTCCTTGTATCTGTACTGAAGATCCCGGCAATGCTTGCAACTCTTGGTACTTACCAGTTATACATGGGTATTGCAGTTGTAGCTTCAAAAGGAAGTACAGTAAGTGGTGTGACTTCTTTCAGCTCTTTCGCTTACATGACAGTAGCCGGTATCCCAATGCCATTTATCGTATTTGTCCTTATGATCGTTGTAATTTCCTTTATCATGGGCAAAACAAAATTCGGTAAACGTGTACACCTTGTAGGAACTAATGAGAAAGCATCCAAATTTGCAGGTATCAATACCGTCTCTGTCCTGATTCGTACATACATGCTTTCCGGTATCGTATCTGCTGTAGCCGGTCTTCTCAGCCTTTCCAGAATCAATTCCGCAAAGGCAGACTTCGGTAGCAGTTATACCATGCAGACTATCCTGATCTCCGTACTTGGTGGAATCAACCCGGATGGTGGTTTCGGATCTATCCCAGGTGTTGCTATTGCAGTTCTGATTCTTCAGATGCTGTCTTCTTATCTGAATATGTTCCCGAACATCAGTAACTACTATCGAGACTTGATCTGGGGTGTTGCCCTGATCGCAGTTCTGATCATGAACTTCACCATCGAGAAGAGAAGAATGGCAAAATTAAGCCAGAAATAATATGTAACTGTTATACAAGACAATGGAGGAAAATATATGAAGCGACCAAGAATCCTGGTTGTAGGAAGCATCAATATGGATCTTTTCGTAGAGGGTGCAAATGCAATTCCCGGATACGGAGAATCTATTCGATGCAGACATTATGGTTATGCTTCTGGCGGCAAAGGCTCTAATCAGGCCTTTGCCGTTGCTAAACAGGGAGCAGACGTAGTTTTTGTAGGATGTATCGGAGATGACGAAAACGGAAAGAAAGTAAAAGCATCTCTGGATAAAGCAGGCGTAAATACAGATTATCTGGTAATTGATCCGGATACACAGACAGGGCTTGCTCTGATGCTGGTAGATGATAAAACAGGTAAATATGTATCTTATGTAGCTATGGGCGGCAATGACAGACTTTCACCGGAAGCAGTCAAAAAAGCCCTGGACGAAAATGAATTTGATATGGTAGTCATGCAGCTGGAAATGCCGCTGGAAACTGTATATCGTACATACGAATTAGCCAGAGAGAAGGGAATACCTGTATTTCTGGATGCAGGACCCGCTATGAGTATCCCTTTGGATCGATTAAAAGGTCTTTTTATTATTTCACCAAACGAAGCAGAAACAGAAGCACTTACCGGTATTAATATTGATACCAATGAAAATGCCCTGAAAGCGGCCAAATGGCTTTATGAACATGCAGAACCTCAGTATGTACTCCTGAAAATGGGCGAAAGAGGAGCTCTTCTTTATAACGGAAAAGAATTTAAGTTTATCGAATGTTTTAAAGTAAAAGCAGTAGACTCTACAGCAGCGGGTGATACTTTTGGTGCAGCACTGGCAATCCGCCTCTGCAAAGGCTGCAAGATTGAAGATGCTGTTCTTTATGCACATGCAGCAGCAGGCATCTGTGTATCCAGACTGGGAGCACAGACTTCCATACCAACAGAAGAGGAAGTGGAGGCATTTCTTCAGGAAAGAATAGGAGGAACCCTGTAATGAAAAAAGGATATGTTTCACCATCTCTGATGTGTGTGGATCTGATGAATGTACAGAGAGATATCGAAGCACTGGATAAAGCAGGGGTAGATTATTACCATGTAGATATGATGGATAATCATTTTGTGCCAAATATAACATTAAGCACAGATTTTATTAAGGCTCTGAAGAAAATCACCAAAACTCCTTTGGATATTCATATGATGATCGAGAATCCGGAGCAGACCATTCCCAATCTGTCCTGTTGTGATGAAAATGACATTATCTGTATTCACTATGAATCTACCATACATCCCCAGAAAGCGCTGGCAGCTGTCAGAGAAATGGGAGTAAAGGCAGGACTTGCCATCAATCCCGCTACTCCGATCTGTGTACTGGAAGACCTTCTTCCGGACATTGATATGGTACTCTGCATGACTGTAAATCCTGGATTTGCAGGTCAGAAGCTGATTCCTGCCACACTGAACAAGATCACAAGAATCCGCAAAATGCTGAACGAAAGCGGATATCCGGATACACTGATCGAGGTAGATGGAAATGTAAGTTTTGAAAATGCAGTGAAGATGCATGAAGCCGGAGCTGATATTTATGTTGCAGGAACATCCAGTGTATTTGCCAGAACAGGCACCCTGGAAGAGAATCTTAAGAAACTGCGACAGATTATAGGAGAATAGAGACATGACAGCGGAAGATTATCCACAGGCAGCAGCACTGGTAACAGAAGAATGTCATAGAGCATTGACTGCTATTGAACCAGAGAAAGTTCTGGAGTATCTGGATATGCTTACTTCTGCAAAAAGAGTATTTTTTGTAGGTGTGGGAAGAGTTCTTCTTTCGCTTGAAGCTATTGCAAAAAGATATGCACATCTTGGCATTGATACTGTGATAGTGGGTCAGATCACAGAACCTGCCATTACCAAAGACGATGTACTGGTAGTTGGTTCCGGAAGTGGCGAGACTATGTTCCCGGCAGGAATCGCAAGAAAGGCCAAAGCATTTGGGGCAAAAGTCATTCATATAGGAAGTAATCCAAACAGTGGACTGAAAGATGTTGCAGATCTGTTTGTCCGTATTCCGGTAGAAAGCAGAGCGAAGGCACCGGACGAAATCCATTCTGTACAGCCTATGACATCATTGTTTGAACAGAGTCTTCTTCTTTTCGGAGATACTACTGCATTGATGCTGGTAAAAGAAAAACATCTGGAACTTGACAAACTGTGGGAATACCACGCAAATCTGGAATAAGAATCCGGAACATACAGGGAGAAGAGTTATGAAATTACAGATTGCACTGGATGACATCACACTGGAAGACGCACTGGTTCTTGTGGGAAAAGTCAGAGACTATATAGACATTATCGAGATAGGTACTCCTTTTGTATACGAATATGGTATGCAGGCTGTCCGCGCAATGAAAGAACATTTTCCGGACAAAGAAGTTCTTGCAGATATGAAGATCATGGATGCAGGATTCTACGAAGCTGAAGAAGCACTGAAAGCAGGAGCAGATTATGTGACAGTACTTGGTGTAACAGATAACCTTACTATTCAGGGCTGCAAAGAAGCAGCAGAAAAATACGGCAAAGAGATCGTAGTCGATATGATCTGTGTAGATAATATGGAAGAAAGAATTGCCAGACTGGAAGAACTGGGCGTTCATGGACTGGCTGTACATACAGGAACAGACCAGCAGGCAGCAGGCAGAACTCCACTGGATGATCTGAAAGTTATGGCAGCAGCAGCCAAATCAGCCAAGATTTCCGTAGCAGGCGGTATCCACGCAGATACAGTGAAAGATTATGCAGTATACAAACCAGATGTGCTGATCGTAGGCGGAGGTATCTGCCACGCAGAAGATCCGGTAGCAGCAGCAAAGGAAATTTACATGCAGCTTAAATAAAGGAGACAGTTATGGCAGACACAATCTTAAAAAGTATCATTCAGGAACTTGCAGAAAACGAAAAATTGGTTTCTCAGGCTGAAATGGAAAAATTTGCAGATGCGATCCTGAAAGCAGACAGAATTTTTGTTGCAGGTGCAGGACGTTCCGGATTTGTGGCCCGTGCTTTTGCCAACAGATTGATGCATATGGGTCTGACTGTATTTTTTGTCGGAGAACCGACAACACCGGCGATTAAGGCAGGTGATCTTCTTGTTATCGGCTCCGGAAGCGGAGAGACAGGAAGCCTTGTGGTAATGGCACAGAAGGCAAAGAAGATTGGGGCATCTGTTATTACAGTTACCATACATCCGGAAGCTTCGATCGGAAAACTTTCCGAGGCGTGGATCTGCATTCCGGGTGCAACCCCAAAGAGCAATCTGGAAGATACGGTGAAGTCTGTACAGCCTATGGGAAATGCTTTTGAGCAGATGACCTGGCTTGTATACGATGCCGTGATCATGATCCTGATGAAAAAAACAGGAAGAACAGAAGAAGAAATGTTTAAATTGCATGCAAATCTTGAATAAAAACGGGCAGGAAAGATATGAAAGCAATCATTTTTGACATGGATGGTGTCCTGATAAATACAGAACCACTGCATTTTAAGTGCTGGAAAATTCTTATGGAAGAAGATGGAATAAATCTGACGTATGATATTTATAAGCCATGCATCGGTTCGACAAGAGAATATCTGATACAATTGCTTGAAGAAAAATTTGGAAAATTAAAAAGAGATCCTGATGAACTTCTGAAAAAAATGCAGCAGAAGAAAAAAGAAATTGTTGAGCGTGATGGTTTTCCTTTTCTTTCAGGGGTGAAAGAAGCTGTAAGTAAACTTAAAGAGGCAGGGTATATTCTGGCTGTTGCATCTTCCTCTCCCACAGATGTAATAGAAGAAACTCTGAATGTACTGGATGTACGTAATTGTTTCCAGAGCATAACAAGCGGCAGAGAAGTTGCCGAGCCAAAACCGGCACCGGATATATTTCTGCGTGCAATGGAAAAACTGGGGGTAAGCCCACAGGAATGCCTGATCATTGAAGATTCTACAAATGGCGGAAAGGCAGCAAAAGCCGCCGGAGCAAAATGTGTATGGTATCATAATCCGGACTCCGGTGATCAGAATATTCCATATGCAGAGCTGGAGATTGGTGAATGGAATGCAGAAAATGTCAATAAGCTCATTCAGATTATGAAAGAAAACTAATGGTGTTATGGATACCGGCGGAGGATGAAAATCTATCCGGCGGTATTTTTGCACTGTAAAACTTTTTAATATGAAAGTTTTCTGCGTATATCTATTGTATTTTTATGTATATTCGTGTAAAATGAAAGCAATTTAGCTTTGTAAAGTATGAACGCGCGATACACCTGAAGAAATATAAGTGTCACGGGCGAATAGTGCGAGATGGAGGAAGAGAGAAAATGGCAGATCATGAAATGATGAATCTTGAAGAGATGGGCAGCCTGCGGGACAGCATGGAACTGCTTGGGGAAGAGCTGATGAATGGTCACCGGATCAACCCGAATCTGTATGTAGAATATGATGTCAAAAGAGGTCTCCGTGACTCAGCAGGTAAAGGTGTCCTGACAGGACTTACCGAGATTTCTGATGTTACAGGATATGATCTGGTAAATGGGCGTAAGATTCCGGCACACGGCAGACTTTATTATCAGGGATATAATGTAAACGATATCGTAGATGGACTGAAAGACCGCAAATTCGGCTTCGAAGAGACAATATATCTTTTATTATTCGGAAGACTTCCTTCTGAAAAAGATATGCAGATATTCAGAAACGTTATGGAAAACTTCGAAACACTTTCAGGACGTTTTGTTCGAGATGTTGTTATGAAAGCATCCAACAGTGATATCATGAATGCAATGCAGAGATGTATTCTGACATTGTATACCTACGATTCAAAAGCAGAAGATATTTCCGCAGAGAATGTTCTTCGTCAGAGTATTGAGATGATTGCGAAGCTTCCGCTCATTGCGGTATATTCCTATCATTCCTACAGACATTTCCGTAAAGATGAGACGCTGTTTATCCGTAATCCTCAGAGGGGACTTTCCCTCGCGGAAAACATCCTTCTGATGCTCCGTCCGGATGGCAAATACACTGAACTGGAAGCGAAGGTTCTGGATATTGCACTCATTCTTCATGCAGAGCATGGCGGTGGTAACAACTCTACATTTACTACGCATGTAGTTACTTCATCCGGCACCGATACTTATTCTTCTATTGCAGCATCCATCGGTTCCCTGAAGGGACCTCGTCATGGTGGTGCAAACCTGAAAGTGCAGAATATGTTCGAGGATATCAAGGCAAACGTAAAAGACTGGTCCGATGAGAAAGAAGTGGAAAATTATCTCCGTAAGATCCTTGATAAAGATGCATTTGATCATACCGGTCTGATCTATGGTATGGGACATGCAGTTTATACACTTTCCGATCCACGTGAAGTGATCCTCAAGAGATTTGCCAGAGAACTTGCTCAGGAAAAGGGCATGATGAAAGAATTTGCATTGTATGAACTGGTAGAACGTCTGGGTGGAAGACTCGTTATGGAGCAGCGCAGACTTTTCAAAAATGTCTGTGCAAACGTAGACTTTTACAGCGGTTTCGTATATACTATGCTTGGAATCCCGAAAGAGCTGTTTACTCCGATTTTCGCCATTGCGCGTATTCCTGGATGGAGTGCACATCGTCTTGAAGAAATCCTTAATGCAAGCAAGATCATCCGTCCTGCATACAAATACGTAGGACATCATGCAGGCTTTGTTCCGTATGAAGAAAGAACACCGGAAGAAGGCTGTGAGGAAGTTTTAAGAGATCTGGAAAAAGGAGCAGCAACAGAAGCAGCAGGAGAAACGGGAGAAAATACTGAGAAAGAGGCGCCTGAAGCTGCAAAAGAGCGCTCTGAGGAGAAGGAATAAATGAAACAGGTAATTTTAACAGGGGATCGTCCTACAGGAAGACTTCATGTAGGACATTACGTAGGATCACTGAAGGAACGTGTGAAACTTCAGAATTCCGGTGATTACGATGAAGTTTATATTATGATCGCAGATGCACAGGCATTGACAGACAATGCAGAGCATCCGGAAAAAGTACGTCAGAATATCATTCAGGTTGCACTGGATTATCTGGCATGCGGAATCGATCCGGCGAAATCTACGATTTTTATCCAGTCCATGGTACCGGAACTGACAGAGCTTACATTTTATTATATGAATCTTGTTACAGTGGCACGTGTACAACGTAACCCTACCGTAAAATCCGAGATTCAGATGAGAAATTTTGAAGCCAGCATTCCTGTTGGATTTTTCTGTTACCCGATTAGCCAGGCAGCAGACATCACCGCTTTCCGTGCAACACATGTACCGGTTGGCGAGGATCAGATGCCGATGATTGAGCAGTGCAAAGAAATTGTACACAAATTCAATACTGTTTACGGTGAGACACTGACCGATCCGAAGATCGTGCTTCCGTCAAATAAGGCATGCTTCCGTCTGCCTGGTATCGATGGCAAAGCTAAAATGAGTAAATCTCTCGGCAACTGCATCTATCTTTCTGATGAAGAAGCCGATGTTAAGAAAAAAATCATGTCCATGTTTACCGATCCGAATCATCTTCGGGTACAGGATCCGGGACGTGTGGAAGGCAACCCGGTATTCATTTATCTGGAAGCATTCTGCAGGGATGAGTATTTCCCGGAATTCCTTCCGGAATATCAGAATCTTGAAGAACTCGAGGATCATTACCGCAGAGGCGGTCTTGGTGATGTGAAGGTTAAGAAATTCCTGAATAATGTTATGCAGGCAGAGCTTTCACCGATCCGTACAAGACGTAAAGAGTGGGAACAGCGTATCCCGGATGTACTTGATATCCTGAGAGAGGGAAGCAAGGTTGCACAAGCAAAAGCCGCTGAGACACTGAATGATGTTAAGGCATCTATGCGTATCAACTACTTTGACAGTGACCAGTCTGACATGTACCAGAAATAAAATTCCATATCACTACATGAATGAAATATAATAGATACAATATTAAGCAACTGTTTTGGACAAACACCTGAAACAGTTGCTTTTTTGGCTTTGTAGAAACATAAAAAGAAAAAAATGTTGTTTTATGTGGATTTTATTTTGAGGAAATGTTGTTTTATGCTGATTTAAAGGAAAATTACCTTGACTTTGTATTAACAAAATAGTACAATTTAGTATAAGGCATTATAGCGAAAGTGAGGAGCTGTCAATGGCAAGTGAACATAGCGATAAGATCAGAATCGTACAGGAGACGGTAGCAGGTAAGGAAATTACCTTTGCGCATGTAATGGGCGGCCCGGCTCCGATCATATATCAGAAACTCGGACTGAATCCGCAGGTGGATTATGGTTCATCTGCAATCGGGATCATGAATATGACACCGTCAGAATCAGCGGTTATCGCGTCAGATATTGCAGTAAAGAGCGGTAACGTTTATCTTGGATTTGCAGACCGTTTTACAGGAACCATGATTATTACGGGAGAGATTTCCGATGTCATGTCTGCGATGACAGAAGTTGTGGAGTATTTCCGTGATACGCTGGGATATGTAGTCTGTGACATCACGAAGAGATAGGAAGTACAGCATGGAAGAACGTATAACGAGCGAGGAACTTCTCGAGAGACTGTTTCATGACGACTATGAAAATCTTAAAGGAAAGAAACTTCGACTGACACGGGTACGGGTTCCGGGTAAATCCCTTGACTTTGCACATGTATTCACTCCATCGGATGGTTCTGTTTATGAGAATCTTGCGCTTCATATCGGAGTACATGAAGGCGAAGACCACAGAGGAGAAACTATCGGGATCATGCGTGTGACACCGTGGGAGGCCATTGTGGTTGCGACGGATGTGGCGGTAAAGGCTGCACATGTTGAAGTTGGATTTATGGATCGTTTCAGCGGAGCATTAATCATAACAGGCGGGTTCTCTCAGGTAATGACAGCAGTCGAAGAAGTTGTGAGATTTTTCCGCGACGAACTACATTTTGATGTCTGTGAGATCCACAGAAGCTGAAACAGGACAGGATGACAGAATGAAAAAAATCTTTTTAATGGGACGAAGTGAGGCGGGCAAGACTTCTCTGACACAGGCACTGAAGGGAGAAGAGCTGCACTACCACAAGACTCAGTATACAAATACAAAAGAAGATACGATCGATTCTCCGGGTGAATACGCGGAGTCCAAGCATTTCAGTGTGGGACTTGCGTGCTTTTCTTTTGAGGCCGATGTCATTGCAATCGTGCAGGCGGCAAACGAGCCTTTTAACCTGTTCAGCGATGGCAGCAGAAACTTTCTTCTGAGACCGCTGATCGGAATTATCACAAAGGTGGATTCTCCTCACGCCAATCTTCCGATGGTACGACAGTGGATGGAGAACATGGGATGTGAGCGGATTTTTGAAGTCAACAACGTAACACGTGAGGGAATTGATGAGCTGATGGAATATCTGAAAGATGATCTTCCGAAGCTGACACTTGAACAGGCTAAGTTCAAGCAGAGCCTTGGGCTGAACGAATGGCAGCCATTGCCGGAAGGTGTGGAATATCCGGAAAATATTCGATAAGACATGACAGAGAGACATACAGAGATGTGTGTCTTTTTTATGTGACAGGAAATTACTCCGTAATGTTCCTATTACATAAAAACGCTCCGCGAGGATGCGACTATCAGAAAGTCAGGCAGAGACGGGAAAGGGGAAACAGATATTATGAATACTACTATTGGATTTGCAACAATCGGAACGAGTAAAATTACACAGAAATTTTTAAGTGCAGCAAAAGAATGTGAAGGATTTAAGCTTGTAGCGGTATATTCCCGTGATATTAAAAAGGCAGAACAATTTGCCGGGGAGCAGGGAGCAGAGCGGTTTTATGACAGTCTGGACATGCTTGTGGCAGATAAGGATGTGGAGGCGGTTTATGTTGCCAGCCCCAATTATATGCATTATAAACATGTGATGAAACTTCTGAAAGCAGGTAAGCATGTATTTTGCGAGAAAGCAATTGCATCTAATCATGCGGAAGCAGAAGAAATGTTCCGCACAGCGCAGGAAAGAAATCTGGTGCTTCTGGAAGCTGTTCGTCCGGTCTTTGATCCGGGAATGCAGGCAATAAAAAATAATCTGTATAAGCTGGGCGCAATTCGAAAAGCGAATATTTCTTACTGCCAGTATTCCAGCCGCTATGGCAGCTTCAAAGAAGGACAGGAGCACAATATATTCAGCAGAGAATGTTCCGCCGGGGCATTGATGGATATTGGTGTTTATTGTGTGCACACATTGCTGTACCTTTTGGGAATGCCGGAGAAAATCAGCGGTTTTGCCGTTATGCTTCGAAGTGGTGTGGACGGGGCAGGAGATATCCTCGCGAAGTATCAGGACAAGATTGCAGAAGTATCGTATTCAAAGATTACAGATTCAGGCCTGCCAAATGAAATCCAGGGTGAGAATGGAATGCTTCTTTTTCAGGGGACAAATGACTGTCCGGAAAATGTCAGGATTGTTTACCGGGACAGAACCGAGGAAGTTCTTTATCACAGAGAACCATTGAATGACATGAAATATGAGTTGAAATATTTTATAAAAATGATCCGAAGGGAAGAAAATGCCGAAAGTCATACAGAACGTTCACTGAATGCCATGAAACTGATGGATGAAATGAGGCGGCAGTGTGGTATTACGTTTCCGGCGGATGAGAAATAATGATATATATGCGAAATCAGAAAAGATCTTGTGGTGAATAAACCATGAGATTTTTTTTGTAAAAGGTTTTCGCAATATAAATCTGACGGTAAAAAAAGACAGCATCGTCGGACTGACCGGACTTCAGGGTGCCGGAAGCAGTGAACTGATGCAGTGTATGTTTGGTGTGACGAGAGCCTACAGCGGCGAAATGCGTGCAATGGGTAAAGTTATGCGGGATCATTCCATCCATACAGCAATGAAAGACCTGATCACTTCCTTAAGTGGTGGAAATCAGCAGAAAGTTTTTCTTGCACGCTGGCTGAATACAGATGCGGAAATTCTTCTTCTGGATAATCCGACACAGGGAATAGATGTAGGCGCAAAAGCGGAAATCTACAAACTGATCCTGGAACTTGCAAAGCAGGGCAAAACGATTCTGATCAATACTTTGGAAATACCGGAGATTCAGAAGGTTGCCGATTACTGTGCGGTATTTTATAACGGAGAAATCATTAAGATTCTGGAACATCAGGAAATCGACGAGATGACAGTTATGATGTATTCAACAAATGCAGCACAGGCAGAGGAGGGAAAATAAAATGAGTAAAAAGAATACAACAGTTCCTGGACGTGTGGCAGGATTTTTGGGAGAAAACAGTTATATCATTGTTTTTGTAGCGATTTTTATTGTATATGCACTGACAACAAACGGACTGACCTGGAGCGGTATGATGAATGTATTTCGTCATTCCGCAGTAATCGGTATCATTGGTCTTGGTATGGGACTTATCTGTATCACAGGCGAAATCGACCTTTCTGTAGGATCTATGCTGGCTCTGGATGGTGGATTTTCCGTTATCATTTTTAACATGACAAACAGCATTGTGCTTACATTCTTATTTGCAGTTCTGTTTGGCGCATTCTGCGGACTGATCAATGGTGTGATGGTCGGATGGATCCAGATGCCTGCATTTATCGTAACTCTGGCAACAATGCTGATCTATCGTTCTTTTGCGCAGTATTTCTGCCAGCATGTGGATAAAGCCCTGATCGGCGGCGGAAGTTCTGTGTATAAGATGGCAAACAGCCAGTCTTCTTATCAGACACTTTATAATTTTGGTAATGGAAAAGTATCTACGATCCCGATCGTTGGTCTGATCCTTATTATCATGACACTTGTTTTTGTATATATCACAACAAGCACGAAATACGGTAAAAAAGTTTATGCAGTAGGAAGCAATATGAAAGGTGCGCAGATGGCAGGAATCAATACAGCGGCTGTAAAAATTTCTGTATTTGTGATTGCAGGTGCGCTTGTTGGCATCGGTGCTTTCTTATGGATTGCCATGAATGCTTCTGCTGACCCGGCAACCACAGGAAACAGCTATGAAATGTATGCGATCGCAGCAGCAGTACTTGGCGGAATCAGCATGTCAGGTGGTAAAGGAAAATGCCTCGGAATCCTGTTTGGTGCAATGTCCTATACGATCATTGACAAGATCATTGTGTCCCTTAAAATGGATTCTCTTATCAATAATGCAATCAAGGGAATTATCCTTCTGATCGTCATCATGGTACAGATCGTGGGACCTCAGATCAAACAGAAATTTAAGAAAGCAGAATAAAATCTCTGTTAAACAGGCGAAAAATACTTTATACTTTATAATAGAAATAATTTAGAAAACCTGAAAAAGAGAGAAAATATGAAGAAGATAACTGTTTCATTAATTGCGGAAAAAGCGCAGGTATCACCGGCAACGGTATCGAGAGTCCTGAATCACAGAGAACTGGTAAAAGAGCCGACGATACGACGGGTAGAGGAAGCAATGCGTTCTCTGGGCTGTCAGATAGAAAATACAGTCACAGTTTCGAAGGAGACACAGCCGTTGATCGTTCTGAATATTCCGGGAATCGAGAATGTATTTTATCAGGAGATCATCCGGGGTGCGAGAGTATCTGCAAAGGCACATGGATGCCATCTGCTGATCCATGAATCACATCTGAATAAAGGGAATCTGCTGGATTTCTGCAATCTTCTGCGGAGAGTGGATGCAGCAGGCGTGATTCTTCTGAATCGTGTTTCGGAAGAGGGCCTGAATCAGATACGAGTGATCGCTCCGCTGGTACAGTGCTGTGAATATAATGACCATGCGGATTACCCATATGTCAGTATTGATGACGCCAGAGCTGCAGAACTTGCAACGGAATATCTTCTGTCAAATGGAGGAAGTAAGATTGCCCTGATCAACGGACCGGGAAACTTCAAATATGCAAGAAGACGTCAGGAAGGATTTATGAATGCACTTCGTAACGCGGAGGTCATGATCCCGAAGCAGTGGATCGTGCAGCTGCCGGAAGTAAGTTACGAGATGGCTTATGCAGCGGTGTGCAGACTTCTGAATTCTGACAGCAGACCGAATGCATTTTTTACCATATCCGATGTTTTTGCAGCGGCAGTGATCCGTGCGGCGAAGCGTTTTCACCTGCATGTACCGCGGGATATTCTGGTGGTCGGATTTGATAATATTGAGTTATCCTCTATGACCTCACCTTCGATCACAACTGTGAATCAGCCGAAATTTCAGATGGGTTATACAGCATGTGAAATGCTTCTGGAACTGATCGAGGATCCACAGGAGGAGATGAAATCTCTTTTGCTTGATACAGAACTGGTGATCAGGGAATCAACATAATTCGGGATTTTGCCATATTCATAGCAAAACATCTCGTGGGATATTACCTTTGAACAGTAATAATTCGAAACTTTTTTTAGTGAATTTTTGTGGTAAATACTGGACTTGCACCGTCCTCTATGGTAAAATTTTTTTATCAAACTATTCAGGAGGATATGTGATGAAAAAAGCAAAGAAACTATTATGTGCACTCTTAATTGTCCTTACAGCGGTGACAATGTTATCTGGACCATTTCAGGTCCCGGTACAGGCTGCCAGAACCGTGACAGCTAACAAAAATCCAAATAAAGCTGTAAACATTAAGAAAAAAGGAACCTACAGAGTATTAAGTAAGACAAAGATGAATAAAGACGATTACATTCGTTTTACTGCACCGAAGAAAGGAAAATATACTCTGACATTCAGTGATTTCCGTAAGCTGAAAGGTTACACTCCGTCTGAAAGACATCTTGGATCTGTATACATTTACAAGAATACCAAATATGGAAGAAGCATGCAGAGAGTCAAAACAAACGGTGGAAAATCTTATACTTTGAGCATTTGCTCAAAGGCATGGTATAATGACTACACAAAAGGCAAAAAGATTAAAGCAGTTTCTGATCTTCATACCCGTTACGCAAAAATCTCTCTGAAAAAAGGCGAGACAATTTATATTAAGACATTCTGGACAGGCGGCAAACACTCCTATTCATTAAAAATTAAATAACTGATTATATTATAAGAAAAACACCGGAGCAGGTCAGGAAACCTGTTCCGGTGTTTTCTTGAATATGTGTGCATACTTAAGATATCATATCTGATTCTCAGATGCAGTAGCACATATTATAGAAATATTGCACATTTTCTGTTTTATAAGAATTACATTCCGTCTTTCAGTACATCGTAATCTCGTAAGATTTTCTCGATCACAGTTCCCCTGATGAAGTGGAGCAGAGGTTTTTTGATGAGATTCGCTCCCGGAAATTCGATTTCCAGAGGAGATTTGCCGTCCATCAGCTTCACACTGCTGCTTAGAAGTTCGCGGATATCGTAAACGCTTCCCCATACTTCCGGTATGCCACGGTCCACACCGAGAAGTCCATAAACGGCTTCCATAGCGGTTCTGACAGAGTATTCTGTGGTGAAGACTGTGTCACGTGGAGTATCTGCGAACTGACCGAGGAATGCGAAGTTTACGCAGCCATCCGGTATAACGTCCGGGCGGTCACCTTTTGCTCTTGGCATGAAGAATGCAGTGATATAAGGCATCATGGTAGGAACGCATACAGCACTGTTTTCTGCAAGCTCCTCAATCTGCTCTTCCGGCACACCGAGGTGGTAAAGCCATTCTTCGGTGATCTCTTTACCGGTACAGTCTTTCATCGGTTTCTTAATATAATCACCAGGTACATCTGTAAACAGTCCGTAAACCCATACGCAGACTTTGTCTTTGTCCTGATCTTTGAACTGTCCCTGGCGGTTGATCGTCCAGCTTAAAAGCCATCTGGAATCCTGGCAGCTTACGATACCGCCTGTAACAACTTTGCCGGTGCGTGGATCGCGTTTGCAAATATCCGTGATATAAGGAATGATTTTGTCATCCAGTGTGGTGATAGTTGCAGACTCCCAGTTGGTCTTGCTGATATCGGAGCAGAATTTTTCCGGATGTCCGAAAGACGGATCCTGTGCTGCGATATTTTTCCAGAGGGACCAGCAGCCGCTTGTACGGACTTCTGCATCACCGTTTGGCGCATGGTTCTGATCACCGTAGATCGTACCTTCTGTACAGCTTCCGTTTGTTACAAATACGAGGTCGTTTTCAGTAAGGACGATGCCCTTTTCGACTCCGTTTACTTTGCATTCGATTGCAGTTGCAATCTTTTTGTCTTCTTTGAATTCGAAGATAACGTTGGTGACTTCGGTATTGAACTGGAAGTCCACACCTGCAGCTTCCAGATATTTCTGCATCGGAAGAATCAGGGATTCATACTGATTGTATTTTGTGAATTTCAGGGCACTGAAATCCGGAAGTCCTGCGATGTGATGGATGAAGCGCTGGAAGTACAGTTTCATTTCCAGAGCACTGTGCCAGTTTTCGAATGCAAACATAGTTCTCCAGTACAGCCAGAAAGTGGAATTGAATACTTCATCGTCGAAAACATCTTCAATGGTCTTATCGTAGAGGTCTTCATCTTTTGTCATGAAGAGTTTCATAATCTCCATACAGCCTTTCTGGCTTAAATTGAATTTACCGTCTGTGTGGGCATCTTTGCCGCGATTTGTGGTTGCACGGCAGAGAGAATAATTCGGGTCATGTTTATTCAGCCAGTAATATTCATCCAGTACGGAAACATCCGGTGTTTCGATGGAAGGGATGCTGCGGAACAGATCCCACAGGCACTCAAAATGGTTTTCCATTTCACGGCCGCCTCTCATGACGTAACCGCGTGTCGGATCAAAGATTCCGTCGCAGGCGCCGCCGGCAATATCCATGGCTTCCAGAATGTGGATGTGGGAACCGGGCATCTGAGCATCACGGACAAGGAAGCAGGCAGCAGCGAGAGAAGCAAGTCCGCTTCCTACGATGTATGCATGTTTGTTGTCAACACCTTCCGGTTTTTCCGGGCGGGCGAATGCTTCGTAGTTTCCGTTTGTATAATAGATACCTTTGCTGTTTTTTTCATACTTGCCGCGTTCTGTGTTGCGGTAGTCGGAGTTTACAGAATTTTTTGATGAAGCTGATTTGCGTGGGGACTTTGAAGTGACTGGATTACATTTGGAATTTTTGACGAGGACGGCGGCAGCACCTGCTCCGGCTGCAAGGGCAACACCAAGTTTTAGACTTTTTTTGGACATATAAAAAACCACCTTTCATTTATTTATGATGATCTGTTGTTCTGTTTCTGTCTCCTATAGTATTGCCGTTTGCCGTTCAATTCAATTGACAAAAAATGCCGGATGAGCAAAATCTTATCATTTGGATACATTTGTAAAGTTTTTGATAGAATTTGTAATATTTCCCTGAATGGTGATGCACATATTGTCGCAGATGGAAGTGTAATCGTCTTTCATGCCCTGGCGGATCCAGTCGAGCATGATCCCGACAAAACTGTATTTATAAAAATCAGCGATAAAATTTTTCTGTGCGTCGGAAAGCGCAGTTTCTTTTGACTGCTCCAGTACAACACCCATAATGAGATCATGTGTGAGCTGGAAAAGATAGTTTTCAATCTGCTCACGGCTTACAGCATGATAGGCATTTATAATGAAAGGTTTGTTTTCGTAGACTGCTTCAAAAATCTGCAAAAGTCCTTCCTGCCATGTTTCGTATGTTTTTTTACCCTGCAGGGCTTTGGTGGATTCTTCCAGACATGCCCACTCTACGAGATCATAGATGTCCCTGAAATGATAATAAAAGGCCATGCGGCTGATTCCGCAGTCGGTGGTCAGGTCGTTGATCGTGATTTTGTTTAAAGGTTTCTGGAGCATAAGTTTTTTCAGGGACTCCATAAGAGCTTTTTTGGTAATACTGGACATGGCATATCCTCCGCTGTAAAATATTTTCTTCTATGATAATAGATATATTATAACTGTTTTTCGGGATAAAAAATACAACTGTTTTACGGTGTAAAAAAAATGTAAAAAATTCGGAAATAACTGTTGACATGCAAAGGGCATTATAGTAAAATAACCCAATGTGACATAGTGCGATAACACTTAAGCCAAAGCCCCGGCAAAGGTGTTTTTATCAGCGGTTTCGGACATTTCCGCAGTATATAGATTTGCACTGTTCACCAGGAAATTTTATACATGATATTGCGGGAGACCGTGATTAAACAAACTATCGTTGATAAATAACAGGAGGTAAAACCATGCAGACTTATATGGCTAAT